>Ga0102875_1000058_pt1 | contig 50386 bp, 34 predicted proteins | sample Colrivmet1547B02_FD_78185 | JGI IMG/M metagenome (GOLD analysis project Ga0102875, IMG submission 78185) | Estuarine microbial communities from the Columbia River estuary - metaG 1547B-02 | ecosystem: Environmental > Aquatic > Marine > Intertidal zone > Estuary | place: USA: Columbia River... | reverse complement strand
GTTCAATTCATGTGGTCTGCTGAGCCAGAGAATGTGGATGACAAATCGAAAAAAACAGCTTATTTCTTATACGCTTGTCGTATTCCTGAAGGTGGAAAAGCGCGTGTAAACGAATCGCACATTTCAAAAGCTTCAACTGGTTACGATTCACAAGATGGAAAAATCACGGTTGATTTGGAAATGACAACTGAAGGTGCAGACGAGTGGGGTAGAATGACAACAGAAAACAAAGACCGCATCATTGCGATTTCCATGGATAGCGTTGTTTACAGTGCACCACGTGTCATTAATCCAATTACCACAGGTAGAACACAGATCTCAGGAAGCTTTACGTTTCAAGAGGCAGAAGACTTAGCGGGATTATTGAATGGTGGAGCTTTACCTGCACCATGTGTCATCAAAGAATTACAAAAAGTTGGTCCAACTATCGGTGCTGAAAACTCTCAAGCTGGTTTGATCTCCTTCGCGGTAGCGTTCTTAGCTGTATTGATTTACATGTTCTTCTACTACGGAAAAGCAGGATTGGCAGCAAATATTGCCTTAACTGTGAATGTTGTATTGATTTTTGGATGTTTGGCTTCATTTGGAGCGGTATTAACATTGGCAGGTATCGCAGGTATCGTTCTAACAATTGGTACTGCCGTCGATGCGAACATCTTGATCTTCGAGCGTGTTCGTGAAGAACAAGCTGCTGGACTTGATTTAACGTCAGCGATTGGTGTAGGATTTAGAAAAGCCTTGCCATCAATTATCGATGCGAACGTAACTCACTTCTTGGTTGCTTTAATTTTGAAAATCTTTGGAACGGGTGAAATCGAATCATTCGCAACAACGTTGATCATCGGTATCTTTACTTCATTGTTCTCCGCAATTATTATCGGTGAGTTGATTATCAATACATGGTTGTCAAAAGGGAAATCAGTTTCATTTAACACGAAGTATTCAAAAGGACTTTTCCAAAACTTTAACTTTAACTGGGTTGGGAATCGTAAATACTTCTACATCTTCTCTATTTCGGTAACGATTATCGGAATGATTGGACTTTTCTCCCGTGGATTAAAACAAAGTGTTGAGTTTACAGGTGGATATACGTTCTCTGTGAAATTCCAAGAAAAAGCGGATATCGAATACATCCGTGCGAACTTGGAGAAAGTACTTATTGAAAACAATGAAATCGCATCTATTGACTTGAAAACGAAATCCAACGACTACAACGTGGATATCGTAACAAACTACCTCTTGAAAAAAGAAGGAGCAATGGACGAAGTAAAAACAAAATTGACACAAGGATTGAATGCGTGTGATGCAAAATTAGGCAGTCACAAAATTACTGGTCAACGCTTTATTTCCGCTTCGGTATCAAGTGAATTATGGTCTTCATCAGCGATTGCCTTGTCATTGGCGATGTTGGCGATCTTCGCATACATCCTGTTGCGTTTCGGTCACTGGCAGTATTCCATCGGTGCAATTGTCGGATTGGCGCATGATGCATTCTTCGTTATTTCGATTTTCTCTTTACTTCATGGTTACTTACCATTCAGTTTAGATGTGAATCAGGCCTTCATAGCCGCGATCTTAACGGTTATCGGTTACTCGATGAATGATACCGTGATTGTGTTTGACCGAATTCGTGAGAACTTACGTAAGAGCTCAGATTCAGAAAGTCAACACGACATCATCAATCGTTCATTGAACAAAACATTGAGTCGTACTTTTAACACATCCATGATCTTGTTTGTGGTTGTATTGATCATGTTCATCTTCGGTGGACCAGCAATCAAAGGATTCTTGTTTGCGATGCTTGTAGGAGTTGTCATTGGTACATACTCTTCACTTTGTGTTGCAACACCAATCTTAATTGACTTCTCTAAGAAATTGAAAGCGTAAGCTTTGATTCAATAGTTGAAAAGCCGTCCAAATTGGACGGTTTTTTTATGCATTTAAAAAGGATAGTGGAAAAGAATGATTCATTGGTATGGATGAATCAAGCAACATAAAAAGTTTCCAGTTAGAAGAAGTTTTCTGGCAAGAGAAATTCATGAATGTTTTCCGGAGTGATTACTGTAAAGCTTGCCTCGGGATAAGCATTTTGAAAGGTCTTTGTCAATTTTACCGTTTTTTTAGTGTTCCATTTAAACTCGTATGCATGAATTTGACCTCCAAATTCTTCGATTAAATCAAGTTCTTGTTGATTCACGGTACGCCAGAAAAACGAATTCTTATTCAGTTGTTGATATGCATTGTATTTCTGTCTTTCAGAAACCAAGAAATTCTCCCAAAGGAATCCAATGTCATTACGCAAAGAAACCGGATTGAAATTATTGATGACGGCATTTCGAATGCCATTATCGTAAAAATAGATCTTTCGACTGCTTTTAAGCTCGTTTCGCAGGTTTCGACTGAAGGAAGGTAGCCGGAACACAACGAAGGCCTGTTCGAGTAAATGAATGTACTTTTCAACTGTCTTCGCATCCATGCCGCAAATGCTTCCTAATTCGTTATAGGAAACCTGTGATCCTATTTGAAAGGCAAGAGCCTGAAGTAAGCGAACGAGTTTGTCGGATTTGTGAATGCGTTCCCAAAGTAACACATCTTTATACAAATAACTGTGACTGATTAACTTTAAGCGCTCTTCTTCTTCCCCAGGATTTGTAACCACCTCTGGGTAGTATCCATAGACCAATCGGTGCGCGATTAAGCGGTTTTCCTCTAATAACCCATGATGTTGAACCAATTCTTGAAAAGATAAAGGGAATAAATTATATTCCCATTTCCGACCAGTTAATGGTTCATTGATGCGATTGGCCAAATCAAAGGATGAACTGCCCGTGGCAATGACTTGTATGTCGGTTAAGTTATCCGTAATTAATTTGAGTTTAAGCCCAATGTTTTCTATTCGTTGCGCTTCATCGATAACGAGTATTTTCTTTTTACCTAAAAGCATTTTTATACTCGTGGAACTAACATCTGAAAAGAGTTGTTGAATATCCAATTCATCGGCATTCATCCAAAGTATGTCACTTGGGTCAAATGCTATGTTTTTTAACAAGGTAGTTTTACCAACTTGCCGGGGTCCAAGTAAGATAATTGCCTTTTGTTTAAACAACTTTTCCCTTAAACGCGTTGCTAGTATTCTAGAAATCATACTCAAAATTAGCTATTTAAGCATATAAATCCAAATATATTCATATAAAACAGAAATATAATCCGTAAAAAAATATATAATAACGGAAAAAAATCCATAAATATATATATAAAACAGGAAAGTAATCCTGAAAACTTATTTATATTGAATGTAGGATGATTAAAGTTTAGTGTAAAAAACGGAGCGATTCACGTTTTGTACTGGTCAGATTTTGCGGATAACCATAGCTCGAATCCCGAAGTTTTTCGCAATAAAAAAGCCAAGCATTTGCTTGGCTTTCATTTTCGAATGAATGTTTATTCTTTCACGAATTGTTTCACAACTGCCTTATTGTCTTGATATAATCCAAGGTAATAAGTTCCAGCGGCTAACTTTTTACTCATTTCAATGGTTTCTTTAATTTTTCCATTTTGAGCAGTTAATTCAAATGAACTCACGAGTTGACCGGAAACATTGAACAATTTACCTGCGACTTTAGAATCGGATATGCCATCAACCTCAAGTTCAAAGACTCCTTTGTTCGGATTCGGATAGATGTTTACAAGCGTGAACCCTAATTCCTCTATTCCGTTGGAGTTGATGTTGACCTCCATGCTCGTAACACAACCGTTTGCATCTTTAATGTAAACGGTGTATACACCAATCGCTAATCCGGAAAACAATGAACCAGAATAGTAATTTGTTCCATTCAAACTGTAGGAGTATGGAAGGTTTCCACCCGAACCAGTCACGGTGATTGTTCCGTTTGTTCCATTGGAAACCGTTGGCACACATGTTAAGCTTAATGGAGCTGGCTCGGTGATTGTCGTATTGAACGTTTGTTGACATCCATTGGCATCCTTCACTGTAACTGTATACGTTCCTGCTGAAAGTCCATTAAATGTATTGCTGGAAACGAATGTCGTTCCGTTTATGCTATAGGTCAATGGAGCCGATCCACCTGAAGCACTGACGAAAATTTGACCATTGTTCAATCCTGCACAAGAAATCATCGTTGGTACAGCGTTTATGCCAATCGCAGCAGGTTGTGTAATCGTTAAGGTATTTGATCCAATACATCCGTTGGCATCCTGAGCGTAAATTGTATAGGTTCCAGCTCCTAGATTACTGAATGTATTAGATGCTTGGTAAGTCGTTCCATTGATTGAATAACTATAGTTTGCTTGTCCACCTGTTGCACTTGCGGTAATAACCGCATTGGTGTTGCCACTACAAATAATGCTTGCCGTTTGATTTACTGTTGTCAAAATAATGGCAGCTGGTGGAATGGTGAAGGAACCAAATCCTGAACATCCGCCGTTCTCTGTAATTGTATACGTGTATGAACCCGGTGCTAAGTTTGCAAATACAGGAGAAGATTGTGCGGGACCATTATTCAATGAATAAGAATAAGGTGCTGTTCCTCCTGTTGCTGTTAAGGTGATTTGTCCGTTGTTCGATGTACATGTCGGCAAGAAATTAATCGCCATACTTGCAGTGATCGATGATCCTCCCGTAACATTGATGCTAATCGATTTTGCATCGTTACATGTGTTATCGTCAGGTGAAATACCATTCACAGTCGTTGTGGATAAATTGATGGTATTTGCGCCACTTACTAATCCGTTTACCGTCACAAAAATGGTATCGGTAGTCCCGACGCCATTTAATTGAGTTGACGTATAGTTCACAGTAGAAATTGCCCCACTTCCAACTTGCCAGCTAAGCACACCGGAAGTGATGTTTGTACTTCCTGTTTGTTCCACGATCACGCCAATTTGTGTGGAAGATCCACAACCTGTACCAGTACCTGGTACGAATGCATTTGCAATAGAGGCATCCAAAACATCTGGATTCATTCGGATTGCGCTGACATTTGTTTTCGTTTGTGAATTGTGGTAAACACCAGTAAAGTAAAACGTTTTTTGGTCAAAGTCGTCGATGGACATGTGGTGATAGTCACCCCAACGTGTATCCCCAGTTTTTGAAGAAGTACCAGCAATAATGGTTGTTTCTGGCATCGTCATTTGTCCGAGTGGATCACATGGTTTTCTTCCCGTCATTTTGATCGATGGGAAATCTCCTGCAGTGTTGCTCGATGTGGAATAAGCCATGATGATGTTACCAAATTTATCGATGTTAATCGCGGGCATCCATCTACTTGTTCCTGTACCCGGAGCATACGTTCCTTCTTGGTAGTTCACCCATGTTGGCGTGGTCACGTTCGATGCGCGACGTAATTCCACCCAGCGAACTCCGGCACGATCTGCACCATCTACATCTGTCGCTAATGCGGCCAATATGGTTTGATGATCGTCGAAAACGCGCATTGGTGCCTTGTACATCACCGTTTCTCTCAGTGGATCCAGGGTGTTTGTGGTTCCTGGTTGTTTGATACATGCAAAACTAGTCAATCCACATAATTTGGAATCAATTTCACCAATCACGACGTCTTGAATTTTTGCCACAGTAGCTGTATTCGCGGTCCAGTTAATGGTCATTTCCCAAAGCTCAATCCAGTCGTTCGTTCCACTATCGGGTGATCCATTTGAATGAGATTCATCATCGCGGTGACGAATAAACAATGGTTTCATTCCAGCTGGAGCTGCGTTATCTCCCTCTAAGTCAACAGGTGTAATGGATTGAAAACCAAATCCGTTTAAGGTATATCCAATCGTTGTTTTAATAAATGGCGATGTAGCTCCTGTTAACATGGTGCTTAATTTCATCGCATAAACTGTGGGAGGACCACCTTGATTGGTACTCGCTACGAATGCATCAGATGATTCGCAAAAGCCGTATTTTGGATAATCAGGAAATGAAGTACACGTAAAAGAATAGGTATAATATGCTCCTTGTGGATTACTTGTTTGAGAAACGTGAATCAACAATTTATTTCCCGAACTGGAAAATTCAGTCAAAAACCAACGTCTTGCTGGTTTGTAGTATAAAACGATTGGGTCACCAAGTCCTGCTGATCCACCTAAGGATTGCATGGTTAAGGAGCTAACAATCGTCGCACCTGTATTTTTATTAAAAATGCGGTAAACAGCACCTCCACCTGAATTTGTTGATTCGATGACTACGTTACTATCAGCGTCCACCGTTGGATCTGGTGGAGACATGTTTGTTCCAAGACCTTGAAACGCCCACATCACACTGGCAGAAGCGATTTTTTCTGTTGTGGCATGTTGTTGCCAAACCCAGTCTGGATTGTGTGTATTGCTTTGATCAACTTCGATTAATTCCCTTCCTTTAAAGTTCGGTTTAATTATTTGCTGATGAGGAGTGACTTGACTTGCTGTTGCTGGGACTAAATGTGAAATAGTCGGAGTAAAATTCCCCAAGAATTCAGATTCCTGTGCATAGCTCAGGAAATTTAACAGGGTAAACAATCCAAGTTGGAGTAGTCTTTTTTGCATAGTTTATAGTTTTGAGCATTAAATTTAAGACATTCTTTTCAATTAGCTATCTTCGCAATACAAAATACTTCATCCATGAAAATTCTCTTGTCACCAGCAAAAAACTTAAACGAACAAGTGCGCGAAAATCATGGTTCTTCCATTCCGCTTTTTGAAAAAGAGGCCTATCAACTGATAAAAGACCTTAAAAAGATTAAAAAGGTTGGCCTGCAAGAATTAATGGGGATTTCATTGGATTTAGCTGAGCAAAATTTACTGCGTTATAAAAATTGGAAAAAGGCATCGCTTCAAGCAGATCAATCAATTTCGGCCGTTTATGTATTTAATGGAGAGGTGTATCGAGCCTTGGATGTGGAAACCATGCCCGATAAGCTTTTACCAAAGTTAAATGAGGATGTACGTATTTTGTCTGGACTCTATGGCATCTTGAAACCATTGGACTTGATTTACCCATACCGCTTGGAAATGGGAACAAGGTTTTCCTGTAAAGAAGATCAAAAAAATCTCTATGAATTTTGGGGAGACAAAGTGACAAAAGCCTTGAAGAAGGAGCTGCAAATGGATGAAGTCATTGTCAACTTGGCTTCCACGGAATATGCGAAAGTCATCAAAGTAAATCTCCTGAAAAACAAAATCATTACACCCATTTTCAAAGAATTTAAAAACGGTCAATATTCCGTTGTGATGATGTATGCAAAGCACGCACGTGGAGCAATGACCCGCTATCTAGTTGAACAGAATATCACTGATATCGAACAACTCAAACTGTACGATGTGGATGGTTATCAATACAATGATTTGATGTCTTCGGAAAACGAATGGGTTTTTACGCGCTGAAACTGAAGTCGGGATTTCTATCCAAAATATCCCACGTGTGATCTGCAAGTAATTTAACCGTTGCGATAAACGTTAATTCTTGACCTGATTTTCCCCACTGCGTCGGACCAACCAGAGATAAGGAGAATTTTCCATTGCTTCGCTGATACAAGTGATACGTGTGATTTATGAATGGTTCGAAACGCATCTCTGCTTGGTAAATGAAATGTGAAATTTCTTTACGTTCATTGAGTTTTTTTGCCTGTGATGCCAAAAGTTGCATTTGCTCATACAATTGAGAAAGTTGCATGTCGGTTTGATGCTCCATAGCACTGACCGCACGACCTTTGATTTTTCCTTGGTCCTCCGGTTTGATAATGGCTGATCCAGCGTGATGCGCATATTCTAACGAATGCGGATTCTCCGTGATCTTATCTGGATCAATGGGATTGATAAATGCTTTTTTTCCTTCAGTTTGACTCACGAAAATATTTTTGACAGTTGCTTACCAACAGATGCGCCAATGGCAACACCCATTCCTCCCATACGAACACCAAAAGCTATGTTTTTGTTCGTTTTTTGGATGATTGGTTTTTTTTCACTTCCAACTGCCATGATTCCAGACCAAGAATAATCAATTTCAACAGGTGTATTTGGAAGGATTAATTCGTTTAAATACTGCGTTAATTTTTCTTGAATCACTAAGGTAGTCTCAAATTCAGTACTCGTTTCTCCTGCAAAATCTAAATTCCTTCCACCGCCAAACAAGATTCGATTTCCTACATGGCGAAAGTAATAGTATCCAGATTCCATGTGAAAGGTTCCCTTTACAGAAAGATTCGCAATGGGTTTGGTTAACAAAACTTGTGCACGAGCTGCTTGAATATCATCGAGGTAGTCCTTCGCAAATGCATTGGTACACACCAAGAGCTTTGCACTTTGAAGCTGTCCCATGGAGGTGTGAATTTCGACACAGGAGTCAAAGGATTCAAACGATAGAACTTCTACTCCAAACAGAAAATGGATTCCTTCGTTCGTGCAAGAACGATGCAATTCCTCGATCAACCTTCCGGTGTGAATGGCGCCTTCCAAGCGATTGTTGTAGGTTGTTTTTACACCACTAAATCCTGCATCTATCCATTTTGTTTTGTCCTCGGCATAAACCGTTTTTTCGCCTGAAATCTCGAATAGTTTTTCGTTTAAATAGGCAATGAAATCGGGAGTCAAGGATTCTTCCTCCTCACGAATGATGTCCCAGGAACCGCATGCTTCATATTGAACGTGCGCTTGGTTAACGAGTGAAAACAATTCACGTAGTCCTTCCATCCGCATGGAAACGGTGTTCCAAACCGTGCGTTCATCCATTTTGCTTAAATCGTCTCTCAGTTCGGTCGGACTGCCAAAGCAGGTGAATCCAGCGTTTTTTGTGCTCGCTCCAGTTGGCAAATATCCGCGCTCGAGAATGATGATTTTCGCGCTTGGATTTGCTCTTCTGAGGTGTAATGCAGTGCTCATTCCCACGATTCCAGCACCAATGATGGTAAAATCAATTCCATCGGTGTAAATGGAACGTTCCCAGAAACTTAACTTGGAAAAAGGAAGCATTTTTTTAAGTCGTTAATTTTTAGCAAATTTGTCTTTGAAACAAAAGTAGGATTTTACGTTGATTCTATGCGTTGTTTTCTAAGTTACAGCTATGAGTAGACTCTTTATTTTTCTTCTGTTTTTAGGTTTTCAATCAATGGTGATTGGACAAACTCCCGTTCTAGTTGCACTAGAGGGGAATGTACAGGATTTCGTTACCGGACAAAAATTATTCGGAGCAACGGTGAACGTGATTCAAAATGGTGTGTCTGTTTCTCGTGTTGTCTCTGACAACAAAGGATATTATTACGTATCCGCAAAAGTGAATCCGGCTCAACTTGTTGCGGTGGTGGTCGCAAATCCTGGTTACATGACCAAGAAACTTTCTTTTGACTTGAAAACAATTGTTCCCAAAGCTAATGCGACCAACGGAGTGAAATTGATTGATCAACTTCCATTGCAATTGTATGTTATTCGTCCTAACGTTGACTTAAATTTCACCAAAGAAACCTACGCGGAAAAATTTGTTTGGGATCAAGCAATTTACAAAGCAATACCGGATGCGCAAGTGAAGGCGGACATGGATAAAAAAGTGAAGGATTTGTACAAAATCGCGAAGGACAAAGACCGAACGGTTTATTGTGTGGCTGCAGCGGATTTAGCAGTAAGCAGAAAAGAATACGAAAAAGCGGTGATATATTATGATTCCGCTTTAATCGTTGCACCGGCTGATCCAGGAATTGCTCAAAAGAAAAAATCGGTTGAGACGATTATCGAAATCAATCAGAACGAAGCGAAACGAAAAAAGGAATTTGACAAATTGAAAGGCGAGGGAGATGAAGCGTTTACAGCAAAAAATTGGACGCTTGCAGAACAAAAATACAAGTTGGCCGACCAACAAATCCCAAAGGATGCTTACATCATGGCGCGTCTGGCGAAAATCACAGAGAATGTCAATGCGGATAAACAGAACGCTGCGAACAAAGTGCAATACGACAAGGCGATGGCTGCAGCAAATACTCTTTTTCTTGCTAAAAAATACGATGAAGCCATTGCAAAATACAATGAAGCACAGAAATTAAATCCCAATCAAAAGGACATCGTATTAAGAGAGATTTCAAAGATTCAAGCAATCAAAGAAGACAATGCCAACGAATTAGAGATCAAAAAACAATTAAAGTCAGCGAATGATTTGTATTTGCAAAAGAAATATGACCAGTCGATTGACATGTACAAAAAAGCGGAAGCGAACATTGCGAAATTCAAAAAGCAAACACTTATCGATCAGTACTCCAAAGAATTGCAAAACGGCATGAAGAAAGTGACGGATTGGAAAAATTCACAGGATCAAATTTACAAAGACCAATTAGCGAAAGCGAATGAGAACTTCATGAAAGGACCTCAGTTTTATTCGGTAGCGAAGAATATATTGAATTCTGACCCGATGAAAAGTCGTCAAAACGAACCATCTGTTATCGAACTAAAGGATAAAATCAGTAAAATGGAGGCGTATTATGCACAACGAAAGTCCGCTTATGCTACTGTGAAGGCAAAAAATAATGCACAAGCATTGAAGGAATTGAAAGCCGTACAGGTTCTTGCCTCAACGAATGCTCGTTCACTTCCAGCAACGGAATTAACGCAATTGCAAAAAAGCATTGATTCATTAACAACCATGACCACTCCAGCTGCTGTCAAAACTACGCCGAGTGTGAGGGAGGATGTTATTGTTGGGACACAGTTGAAAGCACCAGGAGAGCGCACAAACGGAACGCCAGAACAAGCATTTAACGATTTGAATAAAACGTCTCAACAGAAGGCAGAACGTCCACAGGAGCAACTTCAAGAAATTAAAAATGTCTTTGATTACCAAAATCATTTCAATGAGACGATGAGTGCTGTTCAACAGGAATCTACGGATCAGAACATGGAGTCCTTTAAATCGGAGCAGACGATGATTGATCGTAAAAATCAAGTTGCCGCTGATCAAAGACAAGGGGATTTACAGAATGAACTTCAAAAAAATGAAGTGGCTGTGACGACACGTAACAAAACACAAGAGGTAAAACAAAATCAGAATGCAGAAAACATCAGCACTTGGAAGGATGCAAAAGATGTTTCTAATGCAAATCAGCAAAAGGCTTCCGATAAATTACAGGAGTCCGAATTGTCGCGTTCGAATCATTTGTCGAATGAGGAGTCTGTTCGCGCTGAAAAACTGAAAAATCAAGAACAAAAAGATTTGTCCGCTCAAGAGACAATGAAAACTAACTACGAGGTTTCTGTTTCCAAAAGAGATAATGACAATGCAACAAATCAGGATCAACAATACGAGCAAATCGAAAAAATGGCGGAGTCAAAAGTGGAATTGACGAATGCACCGAATAACTTGAAGGACGAAGACGGTGTCTTGTTTCCGAAAAATGCCATGACGGAACGCACGTATACGGTGAAGAATTCACAGGGATTTGTTACGACAGTCATTGTTCGACGCGTGGTGGTAGATAAAAACGGATACGGAGTAGTCTTTGAACAAACAACGAAAGAAGATGGAGTGAATAATTTCACTCGAAATGGTCAAATCATCACCGATTACATTTGGTTCAACGAATCAACTGGTGCGAACGTCATCGAGAAGTAAATTCATAGTCCGTTGTCAGTAACTATTCCATAAGCCTTCTCATTCCGTTTCCCTTTCTTGTACTTTCGTTAAAATTCATTTCATGAGAGTACATTTTATTGCCATTGGTGGAAGTGCTATGCATAATTTAGCCATTGCCCTGAATCGAAAAGGAATTCAAGTAAGCGGTTCGGATGATGAGATTTTTGAGCCATCTCGAACACGTTTAGAGAAAGAAGGTATTTTACCAGCAAATATTGGTTGGGATGTTTCCAAAATTCATGCTGAATTAGACGCGGTGATTCTCGGAATGCATGCGCGCGAGGACAATCCCGAATTGTTAAAAGCAAAGGAACTGCAAATCCCTATTTTCTCTTATCCTGAATACTTGTACGAGCAAAGCAAGGATAAAATGCGCATTGTCATAGGCGGAAGTCATGGCAAAACAACGATTACCTCCATGCTGTTGCATGCCATCAATAAACTCGGATTGAATGTCGATTACATGGTCGGTGCACAATTGGAAGGATACGATTGCATGGTGAAATTGACAACCGACGCCAAATTCATGATCCTAGAAGGTGACGAGTATTTGAGTTCACCAATTGACCGTCGTCCGAAATTCCATTTATATCGTCCAAATGTGGCTTTAATTAGCGGTATTGCTTGGGACCATATCAATGTTTTTCCAACTTTTGAGAATTACACGAGTCAATTCGAAATCTTCTGTGATTTAATCGAGCCGAACGGAACCTTGATCTACAACTCGGAGGATCCAGAAGTTCGCAAACTTGGCGAACAGGCGCGAGAAGGAATCGCTTCCATCGCTTATCAAACGCCCACATTTGAACCGACGGAAACAGGCACGCTTTTACACTTCGAAGGACAATCTTATCCCTTATTGGTTTTTGGTCCACACAACCTTCAGAATTTAATGGGCGCGATGAATTTAGCGAAGTCTATTGGAATTCAATATACCGACTTCCTAAAATCGATGTCTGATTTTACTGGCGCTGGAAAACGTTTGCAAAAAGTGATCGAGCGTCCGGATTTTGTGATGTTTAAGGATTTTGCCCATTCTCCATCCAAATTAAAAGCAACAACCGCTGCGGTGAAACACCAGTATCCGAATCGAAAAGTAGTGGCTTGCATGGAATTGCATACTTTTTCCTCGTTAAAAAAGGAATTCCTACCACATTATGAAGGAGCGATGATTGCTGCGGATGAAGCCTTGGTGTATTTCAATCCAGAGGTTGTTCACCACAAAAAATTAGAAGCAATTTCCATTAAGCAAGTCTCCGATGGATTCGGTGGCGGTGTGGAAGTGAAAAACGAAACAGCGGATGTGTTATCGTTTATCCGTTCACACAGTTGGAACAATGCTGTCCTTTTAATGATGTCCTCTGGGAACTTTGACGGAATCGATTACGATCAATTAGGAGAAGAATTATGCGCAACATTGTAAGTATTCTTGTCTTATTGCTGGTCATCGCAAGTTGCGGATTGCCGAAATTCCAGGTCGAAAAAGCCGTTTCATTAGACTTAAAAAAGGAAGAAAGTACATTTTATTCCTTTTCCGCAGTGATTTACGACTTGAAAAACAAAGAATATTTTTACTATAATGATTCCTTGGCTCATGTTCCTTTTTCTCCTGCTTCGACATTCAAAATTCCGAATACACTTATTGGATTAGAGAGTAACATTCTAAAAGATTCAACGACGAAATTGAATTTAGGGGCCTTGGATGATCCTACATTGAAATTCGCTTTTCAGCATTCCATTGTACCGTATTACCAAGAATTGGCAAGACAAATAGGGGATATGACGATGGAGGACTATTTGAAACGTTTTCATTACGGCAATGCCTTAATAACACCTGAATTGACAACATTTTGGTTGAAAGGTGACTTAAGGATTAGTGCCTTGGAGCAAATCGAATTTTTAAATAAAATCGAAAAGCGTCAATTAGGACTTCGTCCAGAAACCTATGAAACGTTGATGGGGATTTTTGAGGAACGTCGCGAAGGAAACGTGAAACTGTATGGTAAAACAGGGTGGGGTGTTCAAGATGGACAAGACATTGGATGGTTTGTCGGATTTGCTGAACACTACTCCGATCGCTATCTATTTGCAACGGTGATGACATCACCCGAAGAGGCGTACGGGAAATTTGACTTTGGGACGAAACGTATTTCGCTGACTCAAGCCGCCTTTCAACAGCTCATCTATCGCTAATTTCTAAAGACGATTCTTCTAAAGACGAGTGAAATCAATAAGGAATTCATCGTTGTGTAGAAAAGCAAAGCAAGTAGAGAGATCATCATGGTAAATTGGGGGTCCAATTTGTTTTTCCAGTCATTTATGGCTAATTGCTTGATTTCAACATCACTTTTATTTTCCAATTCCGGCTGGTTTTGACGAATCGCATCCAATTCCTTTTTCGTGTCTATGCGAACATAAACCTCATTCATTTTCTTTTCCATGAATTCAGGAAATATTTGTCCGTAGTAGAAAAACAAGAACACACTCACCACAGCTGTGTATGGAACACCTGCGAGCATGCCATTTTTGATGTCAACTAGTAAATTACTTTCTGTTTGTATTCGTTTGTTTTTATAGATGCTCCAAGTAATCACAAACGTAAGTAGGAACATATTTAGTAGACCGAAGTATTTGATGTCGTACAAAGAGATGCTCAATGCGAGCGCACCCATTTTCACACAAATCCAAACAAGACTGGCAATAAGGCCGTATTTTACTGATTTGTTCATTAGTTATTCATTGAAATCAAAAACTCTTCGTTGGACATGGTATTTTCCATGTGGGATTTCAAGAACTCCATTGCTTCCACCGGATTCATATCTGCAATGAACTTGCGGATTAACCAAACGCGTTGCAATACATCTTTTTTTACTAATAAATCTTCACGACGTGTCCCGGATGCAGTGATGTCGATCGCTGGATAAATACGGCGATTCGAAATCTTGCGATCCAATTGTAATTCCATGTTACCTGTTCCCTTGAACTCTTCAAAAATCACTTCGTCCATTTTGGATCCAGTTTCTGTTAACGCTGTTGCGATGATAGATAAGGAACCACCATTTTCGATCTTACGGGCTGATCCAAAGAAACGTTTTGGTTTGTGTAATGCGTTTGCATCTACACCACCAGAAAGAACTTTTCCAGATGCTGGAGAAACGGTGTTGTATGCGCGAGCCAAACGTGTGATGGAATCCAAAAGGATACAAACGTCGTGTCCACATTCAACCAAACGTTTTGCTTTTTCAAGCACCATGTTTGCCACTTTTACGTGTCGTTCTGCCGGTTCATCGAACGTAGAAGCAATCACTTCTGCTTTTACGCTTCTCGCCATATCGGTTACCTCTTCTGGACGTTCGTCAATCAAAAGAACGATGAGGTATGTTTCTGGGTGATTCGCTGCAATTGCGTTCGCTACATCCTTCAATAACATCGTTTTACCCGTTTTAGGCTGCGCAACGATCATTCCACGTTGTCCTTTACCAATTGGAGCAAATAAATCCATGACACGCGTTGAAAGTGTTTCTTGTGCGTGTCCAGTTAATTTGAATTTCTCTGATGGAAATAATGGCGTTAAGTACTGGAATGGTACTCTGTCGCGAATGTATGATGGATGACGTCCGTTGATTGATTCAACTTTCACCAATGGAAAGAACTTCTCTCCTTCTTTTGGTGGACGGATGCTTCCTTTAACAGTGTCACCTGTTTTTAGACCAAACAATTTAATTTGATTCTGTGAAACATAGATATCATCTGGTGACGGTAAGTAATTGTAATCCGAAGAACGCAAGAAACCAAATCCTTCTTGAATCACTTCCAAAACACCCTCCGCAGAAACGATCCCAACTAAATCGTAGTTCGATTCATCTGGTTTTTCAGTGGACTCAACAGGTGTGTTGCGTTGATGCTGTTGACGCTGGTGCTGTTGATTTGGATTTGGATTTTGATTTTGATTGGGATTCTGATTCTGAATCGCGTTCTGATTTTGAATCTGATTCGGGTTTTGCTGACGGTTATTGTCACGTCTATTTTGTTGTTGATTAGACGCACCTTCGTTCGGCGTATTTGTTCTTTCGAAACGTTCATGACGATGAACAGGCTTTTTAGCTTCCATTTTCGGAGCCTCTGTTTTTATCTCTGGCGTAGATTCTTCATTCGTGTTTTCAACGCTTTCTTCCTTAGATACAGGCGCTTCAATAATTTGACGAATTCTTGGTTTGCGTTCATTTTTCACAATACCCTCTGAATCTTCACGTTTCACCAATTTGACAGGACGAGCAGCTTTCTCCACCTTTACCTCAACTGGTTCAATGATTTTTGTTGCCTCGGTTGGAGTTGATTCATTTCCAGCGATACTGTTAATGAGTTCCAATTTTTTCAATGATTCACTGTTTTCTATTCCCAGGGTTTGTGCAATAGTACGAAGTTCTGAGATTTTTTTTGTCTCTAATGTTTTACGATCCATTAATGATTGTCTATGTAAATAACGTGTGATTTGGAGATGCTTGAACCGACGGTTCGAAAGAATTTACCGCAAGTTTACTAAAAAATGTTTAGTCACGCATCATTTTATGTAAAAACTATGTTTTTCTTTTTTTCTTTTTCGCGGCAGGAAAGAGTATGTTGTTCAAGATCAGTCGATAACCTGGTGAGTTTGGATGTAAACTCAGATCTGTAAATGGATCGCCCACGTAATGTTGGTAGTCCTCCGGATCGTGTCCACCGTAAAATGTCCAGGTTCCTTGTCCCATTTCACCATGAATATAGCGCGCAGTATTTGCGGCCTTGTTTTCGCCAAGAATCAGTACATTTGATTTGATGAGTTCTTTTCTAAAATCGGTTGTCTGACCCATGAATCCATTCACCACATCCACATGACACTGCGTCAACATCGTAGGAACAACATCCCATTTCGCAGAAAAATCAAACAGGGTAAACTGATCCATTTTTTGGGTGATTTGTCCTTTGATTCGCATGTCACTAGCATCAATATCGCTGTATTCATAAACCATTGGGTCTTGAATCAGATGAAAGTCTTGAAAGGCAAATGTTTTTGTAAAATCTAGTTTATCTTGCGCCCTGGGGTCGGCCGGATCGCCATCGAATACGGATGCACATATGTCCACACCTTGAGCAGCCAACCCAATATCGAAACTATCTGTCCCGCTACACATGGTAAACAGGAATCCACCGCCAATCACAAAATTCTTTAAGTTCTGAGCGACCGCTAATTTCAATTCAGAAACTTTGCCGAATCCAAGCATTTTCGCATTTTTCTCTGCCACTGCCACCTGATCTTGATACCAAGTTTGGTAGCGCGCATTTGCATAAAACTTTCCGTATTGACCAGTGAAATCTTCGTGGTGTAAATGCAGCCAATCGTATTTAGGAAGGAGTCCCATCACAATGGCAGAGTCATAAATCTTGTCATACGGAATTTCTGCATATTCCAAAACTAAGGTCACGGCATCATCCCATGGTTGTTTGTTTGGCGGTGTGTAGACTGCGATTTTAGGTGCTTTTTCTAATTGCACAATCTCCATGTTGACTTCTGGATTCGAAATTTGCGTCCGTATTTGATTCACTTGTCCTTCAGCTAACACTTCGTAACGCACATTACGAATAATCAATTCTTCTTCAAGAGTTTTCAAATGTGGCACAAGGAAGGATCCACCTCGGTAGTTTAAGAGCCATTCCACCGTCACATTATGTTCTAGGCAATAGAAAGCAATCCCATAAGCCTTGAGATGATCCGTTTGAGATTCATCCATTGGAATGAGTAACTGCGTACTGCGTCCATAGAAAGAAAACAGGAAACAAAAGGAGAGAAGAAGTAAACGCATGTTAGAAAGGATTGTCGTCAGCACCGCTATTATCAAATATATCTGAATCTTCGCTTTCGTCCATCTTGCTTTTAATGGTATAGGTGTTCATGTCCTGATTGAAAGAATTCATTCCTGCATTTGCATTACCTCCGTTTATATCAAGTTCTGGAACTTCATGTAAATTTTCAAATCGAGCATATTCAGGAACAAAACGCAATTGAACAGAGTCTAATGCTCCATTTCGGTGTTTTGCAATGATGATTTCACCAATTCCATGCAATGAATTTCCGTCGTCGTCTTGGGTAATGTTGTAGTATTCTGGACGGTAAATAAACGATACAATATCCGCATCCTGCTCTATCGCACCGGACTCACGTAAGTCGGAAAGCATAGGTTTTTTATCTCCACCACGTGTTTCTACGGAACGACTCAACTGCGATAAGGCAATAATGGGAACGTTCAATTCTTTGGCAATTTCCTTAATGGATCGAGAAATAGTAGAAATCTCTTGCTCTCTGTTTCCGCCACCTTTTCCGTCCTTAGCGGACATCAGTTGTAAGTAATCAATAATGATTATTTCAATGTTATGTTGCGCTTTTAAACGACGGCACTTCGCTCTAAAATCGAAGATGCTGATTCCCGCTGTATCATCAATAAAAATAGGCGCAGTAGCCAATTTTGTGATGCGCGAATGTAATTGTTGGAATTCGTGTTCCTTTAAATCTCCTTTTCGTAGTTTTTCAGCAGGAAGTCGCGTTTCACTAGCAATCAAACGTTTCACTAATTGAACTGCAGACATTTCCAAGGAGAATATGGCAACTCCCATGTTGTAGTCAACTGCTGAATTCCTAGCCATGGAAAGAACAAATGCTGTTTTCCCCATACCTGGACGTGCAGCTAACACAATCATATCTGAACGCTGCCATCCGGAAGTAATTTTATCTAATCCATGGAATCCAGTAGGTACTCCGGATACTCCGTCTGTATTTTGTGCAGCTTTTTCAATTTCTTGAATGGCTTCGCGCACAACGGATTGCATGGAGCTCACTTGCTTACTCATGTTATTCTCTGCAATTTGGAACAAATCCGATTCTGCAGCATTTAATAAATCAAATACATCGCGTGTTTCATCGTAGGCATCACGAATGATTTCACTACTCACACGGATTAACTCACGTTTGATGTATTTCTCAGAAATAATGCGAGCGTGATGTTGAATATGAGCCGATGAAGCTACGCGATTGGTTAATCCAGCGATGTAAGCTGCGCCTCCTGCTGCCTCTAATTCGCCATTTTTTTGCAATCGAGAGGTAACCGTAACGAGGTCAACTGGATTTGTCGTTGCAAACAATTCATGAATCGCTTTGAAGATAAATTGATGCTTTGGATCGTAAAAACTATTCTGATTCAAGATATCAATGGTATCGTTCACAGCGTTCTTCTCCAACATCATAGCACCAAGAACAACTTGCTCAATATCAATAGCTTGAGGGGGTATTCTCCCAAGTTCGTTGATCAGTTGACCTTGTGTTTTTAAGCGTGTGATTGGTTTTCGAATGTTATCAGGATTGTCCATGTAACAAATATACGGATTCGAAAATCATCCTTCTATTGTCCGATTCAATTTCTTTTGAAAAAGATGTCAAAGGTACTTATCAACAATTGTTAATATCACTTTAGTTCCAACAAAGCTTTCTTGGTTCCAATGTGCATCGTGATGTAATCGATCTCTTTTTTTGGACTCCTCGCGGGAGAATGTGATCTACCGTAAAAAATGATCTGTAGGTGAAGTTTGTTCCATGAGTCTCTTGGAAACAACTTCTTTGCATCTTTTTCTGTTTGGACAACATTCTTTCCAGAGGTCAATCCCCATCGAGTGAGTAAGCGGTGAATGTGCGTGTCCACTGGAAAAGCTGGATGTCCAAATGCTTGAGACATTACGACAGATGCTGTTTTGTGTCCAACTCCGGGTAGTTCCTCTAATTTCTCAATAGAAACGGGAACTTCTCCACCGTGCTCGTCCAAAATCATGTTGGACAAGGTCCAAATCGCGAAGGCCTTTTTCGGGGAGAGTCCACACGGACGAATAATTGCTTGAATTTCTTCGATGCTGAGTTTTATCATATCCGTTGGATTCGATGCTTTCGCAAAAAGTAACGGTGTGATTTTATTCACTCGTTCGTCGGTACATTGTGCAGAAAGCAAAACCGCAATCAGTAGGGTATAGGCATCCGTATGATCTAATGGAACAGGAGTGTCTGGATAAATTTTGTCCAATTCGGTCAATACATAATGTGCTTTTTCTTTTTTTGTCATGTTAAGAGAATCCAAGTGTGAGTAAATGATACCAGCGTTCTTGAGAAATGAGAAAGTACAGCAATATAATGCCGCTTGCGTATCGAGTGAAATAAGATCCCATGATGAAAAAAGCGTCCTTTTTTCGATAGATGAGAAAGGCAATGGGGATAAGGAAAAAAGGAAATAGTAGGAATTGTGCCCAGTAAAAACTGAAGTGTATAGGGATTTCTTGTAAACTTTCCTTGCTGTGAGAAAGGACGGATACGGACTGATGGAAAATAGCTGTTTTTTTGATTTCTATAAAGGGATTGGTGTCGAAAAAGCGATTGGAAAAAGCATTTAGAAAAAAGCTTTCTCCTTGATTTGTTTTCGCCAAACTAACGAGATTTCCATTCATGCTGTGGTAAACATCTGTAGAGTAGGAGGTGATGACCGCCGAAACTCGTTGATTTGGTAAAATGAGGTCCAAGCATAATGTCAATAACACAATCAGACTAGCAAGCGCAATGCAGCGGTGCAACAAATGAATGGGACCTGTTTGTAAGCGTACATAAAGTTTTTCTAGTTCTTCCGCTTCTTTTTTCTTTCGCGCTTGGAATTGTTGACGCGCATGTTCCCGATAGGATGTGTACTCGTCTTGGAAGGTCGATTCAGTTGGGTGATCGATGCCCAATTGCGCCTCTGGTTCTCGCATTAATTCTTCGTAGGCCGTTTGAATTTCGATGAACTTTTTTTCGGCATTTGCATCCTTGTTCACATCGGGATGGAACTTCTTAACTAACTCCCGGTATCGCTTGCGGATTTCTTCCTCACTCGCTCCTGGACTTAATCCGAAAAGTTTATAGGCTGATCCACGCATCTTCTTTGGCTTGTTCTAAAGTGAGTTTTCGCTGAATTTTACCGTTTTCGGTCATGATCATTGTAACGGTCTGAGCGAATTTAGGAATTTCGGCATTGGAAAATGACGAAAGGAGCGCTGATTTTTGAAGGGTAATAGGTTCTTCTGAAAGCAATACAAGCGCTTCTCCCCAAACGGGATGTGGAATGGAACTGAGGATAAAACGTCCAGCAATGAAGGACGATAATCGCTTTTCTAGTTCCTCTGGATGAATTTTTTTTCCACCGGAATTAATCGCGAAATCTGAGCGTCCTTTCCATCGAAAGGTATGTTCATCGATCAGTTCTACGACATCAGTGGTCTGAATTGGCGTTGAATGAATTTCCGGATAATGAATCCTTAAACAATCATTTTCGCTCGTGAAATGAATTCCAGGTAAGGCATGGTAATCGCTTTCTTGTCCGATGATACGCAGCGCCACATGTGAAATTGTTTCGGTCATCCCGTAACTTTGGTATGCGCTTAGTTCATGGGCACGTAGTTGCTCGCACAAGACCTCTGGGATATCAGCGCCACCGATCAAAATGTATTTGACCTTTTTCAACTTGGAAAGAGATGCCGGATTTTGAAAAATATGAGCCAATTGAGCTGGAACTAATGCCACAAAGTCTATCTGCTCTTCTATGTGTTCAAAGGGATCAAGACTTGGATTTGTTATGAGCAGGGAATAATTCCCAACAAGCGCTCTCACAAGCATCATTTTTCCGCCTATCGTATCTGGAGACAAGCATAAAAGCGCTTTTGTTTCGGGTTTAAGCTCGAAAAAAGCAATGGTTTTTTGTGCGGAAGTAATGAATTGCTCCTTGGTGAATGTAATATCTTTGGGTTTACCGGTCGATCCGGATGTACGGATGCTCATTTCTTGTCCATTCTCCCATTGATGGCAAAATGTTTCGACTTTTGCCTGCAGTTCCTCTTTGAGTTGAATCGATTGAAAAAGGGGATGCATGACTAGTATTCGATGTCCAAGTTGAACAAGTTTTTCAAGGTATGTAAATTCGGATTCTTTCGGGCAAGCGCAGAAAACTTATCTTTTCCTGTCAAGAATTTTGTTTCTTTTTCAGGTTCGTTGCTCATCGAAAGTTGAATGTCCACATGGTAATTCTGTAAGCTTTTACGCATGAATTCGATGAATCCCATGAGTTCGGCTTGAATGTAGTCCATTTGAACTTGGTTGTCCACCACAATCCCCAGAACTTCCTCACTGACGAGAACGGGATCTCTTTTAATCAAGGCATTGTAGAAGGTCTCTAATCCATTTTCTTTCACGACATATGCGTATTGTTTCCAAAACATTTTGACGTGTTCAATGCTAAACCCTTCCCTTGGCATATCCTCGAGATTGCCCTGTTGTTGAGATTCTTTGATCTTTTCTATGGATTCCTTTATGGAAATATGCTTTGTTGGAATGACTCCTTGTGGACTCGATAAAATTTTGTTTTCTACTACTTTTTCAGCTGGAATATTGGAAACACTCGCTGTTTTGTTTACTGGAGTGGTAGCGCTTGATTTCCGAAGGGTTTGTTTAGGGAATGGTAGAATATCGATTCTATCCGTCAGTCCTTTTTTTTTTCAGACTCTTGTTTTAACGAACAGAGTTGCATAAGTGCTACTTCGATCAACAAGCGTTGATTTTTCGATGATTTGTAGTCGACATCTGTTTTACTCAGAATACTCAAGCCTTTCATGATGCGTTGCGCTTCAATTTCTTTCGACTGTTCTACAAATCGTTGACGCACCGTTTCTGGAACTTCTAATAAATTGGATGTTCGGACATCTTTACAGACCAATAAATTGCGCAAATGCTCTGCTAAACCAACAACGAAATGATGTCCGTCGAAGCCTTTTTCAAATATGTCATTCAAAATCAACAAGGTTGTCGAGATGTCTTCCTTCTCTGCAGCATCCATTACTTTGAAGTAATACTCATAATCCAAAATGTTTAGATTGTCGAGTACATCTTTATAGGTCAAGGTTGTTCCAGCAAAGGTGACAATTTGATCAAAAATTGACAGCGCATCTCTCAATGCTCCATCTGCTTTCATGGCAATTTGATGTAGCGCCTCTGGATCCGCAGAAACTCCTTCTTTTGTTGCGATTTGAGCCAAGTGATCAGCAATGTCCTTTACACGGATGCGACCGAAATCAAAAATCTGACAACGCGAAAGAATCGTTGGGATGATTTTATGTTTTTCTGTCGTAGCCAAAATGAAAATGGCATGCTTTGGTGGTTCTTCAAGCGTCTTCAAAAATGCGTTGAAGGCACTATTCGACAACATGTGAACCTCATCAATGATGTAAATTTTGTGCGTACCTATTTGTGGAGCAATGCGCACTTGATCGATTAAGCTACGGATGTCATCAACAGAGTTGTTCGATGCCGCATCTAATTCGTAAATGTTCAATGAATTTCCTGTGTGGAAGGACAAACACGAATCACATTGATCACATGCTTCCATTAGTTCTGTAGGCTGAAAACAATTGATTGTCTTAGCGAGAATTCTGGCAGTGGTTGTTTTACCAACTCCTCTCGATCCACAAAATAAAAATGCTTGGGCTAAATGTCCACTTTTGATGGCATTCTTGAGTGTATTCGTAATCGAATGCTGTCCAACAACCGTATCAAAGGTTTGTGGACGATATTTGCGGGCGGAAACGACAAAATCACTCATGGAACAAATATACCGTTTAAATTCTAATTGTCAATGCTTGATGAGGTGATATTGATACCGTTTTTCTGGCGAAATGATCAGTAATTGATAACTTCCCGTTGGGATTGATTCAAATTGGAGCTGAGACGATTCAATTTTACCATTTCGCATGGACTTACCTTCCGCTGTCATTAAATAAAAATCGGAACCGATGAACTCGTTGGGAATGGAAAGGTCAGCGCTTACGGGATTCGGAAAGACCATTCGCTCTGGTGCTGGCAAACTGAAGACCTGATTGGTCGTGTCATAAATCCCCCGTTTAGTAAAATAGATTTTCAAACTTCCCGATCGGACATCACCCCAAATCACGTTTAAGGTGTCGTTTTCAAGGATTACGTTCATAAAATCGTTTCCTGAATCTTCTAAAACGGGAAGGTGGTCCACAGCCTGATCACTGACAGAGAAATCGTTCATCCAAACGGAGGAAGTGGCATTTCGAACGGTACAGAAGATTTCGCTTGAAACAGCATATCCCGTTCCATTCGCATTTCTTCGGTCTCTCCAACAAACGGCTAAATCACCGTTTGTTCCGTAATCTGCCCAAATTAAATCTTGAATCTTTCCGTTTCCGATTGGATCTTGATTAATGCGTGCTGGAGCACTCCACGAAAGTCCATCGTTGGTCGTTTCGATGAATACAATGTCGGTTTCTCCAAAGTCGTCACTAAGAAAGAAATAACTCATTTGATTGGCATTGTTCGGATGTGCTTTTAATAAGGGTCCGGATTTCACCAATGTATTGTTGGTCCCGAATCCTTGTCCTTGATAGGCAACATCGTACGTGTACGTTTGACCTTGATTATTCGATTGTGCTCGAATCAAGCGTGGCAATAAACTTTGACTTGCTAGATAACTTGGATAAAGTGCGGTGAATCTTCCGTCCGCTGTGACAACCGGTGAAGGCATGGGTTGCGGAATGAGCGACCCAGAAAGGAATCCAACAGCATCTAATTGTTCTGATTGAAAAGATTGTCCGCCATCTGTGCTAATGGAAATATACGGATGGTAAGGCGGCGTAATCATCGTTGGCTGATTTGCGTTCATGTTCGTGACGTAAATGGTCCCGGCATTTGGACCTGAGGTTTGGTCGATGACCATCCACGGACGATCGATGCACAATTGATTTGGACACATGCTGATATCCAGAGCAATGCTCGGATTTCCCCAGGAAATCCCTCCGTTGACAGACTTGCGCACGAGGACTTTTCCATCGCTAAAGTTGGTATTGTCGTAATCGATGTAACACATGAACAAGTTTCCCAAGTGATCATAGGCCAAGGATACATCCGCGCTTGAGAAATTTGGAGATAGGTGCGTTTGCCAGATGGGTGTTGACCACGTAGTTCCGCCGTTGTTCGATACAGAAGTTTTAATGACGACTTTATTGTTGAACTGAAATCCCATCCACGCCGCAACCAAATGCTGCGAATTCGTTGGATGCATCACGAGGTATGGCTCACCTTCAAAGTAGTTTCCTTCTGAAACGAGCTGGTTCTGTGCCATGCTTTGAAATCCAATGTAGTTGAATAGTAGGCAGATGAATAGGATTTTCTTCATACTACGAAGGTAAAAAAAAACGCCATCCTTGTGAAGAATGGCGTTTAATTTCGTGTGATGGTTTCGTGTTATTCGAACACTTTCATATCGATTTTTCCGTTCACCGTGATAGATGTTACCGTTCCCGATAAGACCATTGGTCCAACAGCTTGGGTAATGGAATGCGCAAATTTCATTCCGTTCACTTCTTTGAAATCACCAAATGTAATGGTAGATTCCATCGTTTCTCCATCGCGTGTCATTACGTTGATGGTCTTTTCTTTCATGAACGTCGTTTTATTGAAGTAATCGTACGATTCGTTTTTACCATCAACGGTTTTCAATACGTAGTAGTCAACACCATTCATATTCTCGATGCCTACCAACTCGTGAGCTAAACCGTTTTTCACATAGTTCATTTCTGGGATGATTCCGTTTGATTTCGCTTTAGAAGTTAATTCCTCTGCCGTCAATTCCGTTTTTCCAGTTTGCATGTTGAAAGTAAATCCTGCTTTTCCATCGTAGAATGATTTTTGGAAAACCATTCCTTGTCCTTCTAGTTTTTGTCCCTCTGTAGTTGGAGCAACAAAAATCTCTGTTGATTTCAAAGCAAATGGAATTTGATCTCCTTTCAATTCATACACACGCTCGAAGTTTTTAATCGCTTTTAACTTTTTCGCAGCAGCTTTTTGAGAGGTTGTTCCTGTCAAGGCGAAAACATAATTATCGATTAATTGAGCAGCAGTGATGTCAGCCGGTTTTGTATCCTTCATGACATTTCCAAAAGGATCGAGCACTTCAATTTTACCATCTGAATCGAATCGTTTCAATTTCTCAAATACCTCTTCGTTTCCAACCACAATAATGTTGCAGTTTTTTGCGGTGAAGTATTGTTGCGCCATTTGAAGGACATCCTCTTTAGAAACACTTTCCAAGCGTTGTAAGTACGTTTGGTAGTAATCCTTCGGAAGGTTGTTTTTGATGATGTTCAAGGCAAAACGCGCGATGGTTTGTGGACGCTCCAATGAACGGGCAAAACCACCTGCCATGTTTGTTTTTGTCAGGTTCAATTCCTCGTCTTTCACGTATTCATTCGTGATTTTTTGGAATTCCAACAAAATTTGCTCGATTGCAGAATCCGTTACCGCATTTTGGAAATTTCCTCCTGCGGACATCCACGAACCATCTTCTGTAATGTTTAAGCTAGAGTAACATCCGTATGTGTAAGCTTTGTCCTCACGTAGATTTTGCATCAAACGCGTTCCAAATCCACCACCACCAAGAATTCCGTTTAGTACGGTTAAAGGCAGTTGATTTTTGTCACCTGTTTTCATGTCAATTGGAAAGGTCACATACACAACTGATTGAACAGCGCCTGGTTTTTTCACAAATACAACGCGATTACCTTTGGTATAACTCCCTGCATTCGGTTGCTCTGTAAATACGGGTCCACCTGTCCATTTACCAAAATAAGCGTTCACCATTGTTTCGGTTTGTTGACGTGTAATGTCACCAACAACAACCAAGTAACTTCCCGTCGGTGTGAAGTTTGCGGAGTAAAAAGAAACCACATCTTCTCTAGTGATGTTGTTCAATGTTTCCTCGGACATCACATCGCTAAATGGATGATTTGGGAAGTTGATTTTAACTGTAGCGTTTTGAGCCATGGTACCTGCATCAGATTTCGCAGACATTAAACTTAAAACGTTCTGTTTTTTGATGCGATCGAATTCGGATTGTGGGAAATTCGCATTGAACAGTACATCGGACATTAAACTTAATCCTTTGTCCATGTGCTTCGTTAAACAAGACATGGAAATAGATGATTTGTCCGCACCAAGAGAAGCACCGATAAAATCAATTTCTTGATCTAATTGATCCTTTGTTCTGTTTTTCGTTCCGGACATAATTAAAGAACCTGCCATGTCAGCAAGTCCAGCCTTCGTTCCTTCCAAACGTGGATCAGAACCCATGTTTAAGTCAAATGAAACTCTTGGTAATTTATGGTTTTCAGATAGAATGACTGTAATGCCATTTGCTGTCGTGAAAACTTCGGAGTCGTTAATGTTGATTTTTTTTGCTTGCGTTGGAGCAGGCATAACCGAGCGATCTACTTGAGCTGTTGTCCAAGTACCTAACGCTAGAAAGCAAAGTGTGAATATCTTTTTCATGATTCAGTCGATTATTTTTCTTTTGGTAAGTAATGTAAGATGACACGTGCATCTTGCGTTAAGTATTTCAAAGCAACACGTTGAATGTCTTCGCGGGTTACTTTCATGTAATTGTCTAGGAGTGTATTCACACGATTTGCATCACCATAGTAAACAAAATTATCAGCTAGGTTTTCTGCAATTCCAGCAATGGACGAATTCGCAGAAACTAAATCGTTCTCGAATTTGTTTCGTGCTTTTTGGAATTCTTCCTCGGAGATTAATTCCGTTTGCATTAAACGAATTTGCTCATCGAATTCTTTTTGAATATCGTCCAAGTTGACATCTTTCGCTGCGATGGCAGCCATGATTCCAATTCCTGCATCTTCTAATCCGTAGTTGAAAGAAAATGCGAATTGAGCCATTTCTTTTTTCTCCACGATGATTTTGTTGATACGAGAAGAACTTCCACCAGAAAGAACCTCATTCATCATTTCCAATGCGTATGAATCTGGATTGGTTTGTTCAGGGAATTTATATCCCATAAAAATCGCTGGAAGTTGAATGTTATCGTAAATCACTTCTTTGGTCACGCCTGTCAAGACTGTTTTATCTTTCGTTGTACGGTTGATGACAATTGGTTTTGCCAAGTACGAAGCAATCATCTTTTTTGCTTCTGGACTTGTAGAAGTCATGAAGTTTTTTGAATCGAATTTACTTTTTGAAATGCCATAGCGTTTTTCGAAATCAGCATCCGTTTGATTGATGAAGTCGCGGTACAAGTTAATCGCTTGTCCTTTTGGAATCGAGGCAAAGTACTTGTCAATCCATGCTTTTGTTTGAGCAACATCTAAGTCACCAGCAATGGATAACGTAGCATTGGAAGGAACGTAGTAATTTTTGTAAAAATTCACGTAATCTTCTTCCTGCGCAGCATCTAGGTGATCCATGCTACCAATCGGTGCCCAGTTGTATGGGTGTGTGGTGAAAACACGTTTAAACATTTCTGTGAAGAAAGATCCGTATGGTTGATTGTCCACACGTTGTCTTTTTTCTTCTTTCACAACGCTTCTTTGTGTTTCGATTCCTTTGATGTCCACTTTCGCGTGAAGCATGCGCTCACTTTCTAACCATAATCCAAGTTCTAATTGGTTGGAAGGAAGAATCTCGTAGTAATACGTGCGGTCCTGAGAAGTATTGGCGTTCAATGTCCCACCATTTTTCTCAACCAATTCACTGTACTCACCTCGTCCAATGTTTGCGGATCCTTCAAACAATAAATGTTCAAAGAAATGGGCAAATCCAGTTCGATCGTTGTTTTCGTTTTTGGAGCCAACGTGATACAATACGGAAACCGCAATGATTGGTGTGGCGTGCTCTTCGTGAATGATTACATGTAAACCATTCGGCAAATCATAGGAGATGTAGTCAATTTTCTTTTGTCCAACACTTAGGAAGCTGAACGCAGAAAAACATCCGATTAATACTAACTTTTTCATTTTCAAAATTTGGAATACGAATGTAGTTCAGAAATTTGATGTTTGCTAAAAAATCCGCTTGGAATTTTCCTCTTTTGAAAAAAGGAGTCGATTTGGCCTAAAAATTGGTTAAATTTGACTCATGCGATTTTTACCTACAAAAATTTTCTTGGGATTTACTTTTCTCATTTCATCATTTGTTCATGGACAACTGATCACACCAACGATGGACTTCAATAATTTCTTCGTGAATTTCCAAGAGGGATTTTTTCGTCCAATTGAAATTCAACCGATTGTCAGTTACAAAGCTGGTGATGATGTTGTTGCGTATATCGATACACGTGGAAACATGCGTATTTATGACGGAATCGAACGCAAAGATGTAACGGCGTTGAACGTAGAATACCAAGTTTCAGATCACTTGGTGGGATACAAAATCGCAAATGGACTTCGCATGTGGGATGCTGGTAAATACACGCCGTTAACGAATTTCGGACGAGGTTTCATCGTGAAAGACAGCATCATCGTTTATGAGGATACGCGTTACCAATCCTTGAATGTTTATTGGAACAAACAAATGCTGCCGTTGGTCACCATGACAAATGGACTGAGCATGCCTGCTGCGGTGGGAGAAAATATTGCCGTTTACAAGGATAACAGCGATACGTATTTTTGTTTTTGGCAAGGAAAAACCTATGAAATTGCAACGTACAACGAAGAACCTGTAGAGTTTAACATCGGAACGGATGTCTTTTGTTTTAAAGATCCATATACCCAGTCTTTTATGATGTTCGATAAAGGTGAGTTTATGGAAATAGAATCTTCTCCAATTAAAAAGTATAAATCGGGAAGAGGATTTATTGTGTATGAGGATTTGAATGGAAATTTGTGGATGTATAAAAACGGGGAGAAGATTGCCTTGTCAAATTTCTCTACAACGTTCTGGGATGTGAAAGATGACATGACTGTTTGGAGTGAAAACAGTTACCTTTTTGCTTATTCAAACAATGAAAAAATAGAGGTGGCGACCTATTTCCCAGGGGAATACCTTTTGAAGAACAACACCTTTGTTTTTCGCAACATCCTAGGTGGTGTGAGTGCACTGGTTAACGGTAAAGTTCAGGAAATCACGAATATGCGTGATGCGGAATTTGAAATTTATGGCAATAAGGTTCTAGTGAAATTATTCAACAAAACATCCATTGTTTTCTCTGAAGGGAAAATCTACACGAACTAGTCATGAATCGCATTTTTGGCCTTGTTTTCCTCTTTTTGAGCACGCATGTTCTTGCTCAAAATCCGGCAATTGATCATTTGGAAATGCTGTACGACCAAGGATATTACAAATTGGTCTATCGAAAAGCTGCACGTTTACTAGATAAACCTGAATATGACTTTTCAAAACTCCCTGGTTATTACCGAGCGATTTCCACGCTACAACTTGCGCAGGATGAACATTGGTACAAGCGACATCAGTCAAACATTGAGGATGCCTTAAGCCTGTTAGCGGAGTTGAGAACATCGGCGAAAGGACAGATCATTATTAAAGCACATATTTCGGAATTAAGTTTTTTGAAAAAGGACTTGGATTCATGGATGGCCATCGGAAAACAAAGTTCATCGTTTGACAAAGCGAAATGGCAAAAGTTTGTCAATCTGTTTTTTGCGGATTTACCCTTGATTGAAATCGATGGCAACAAAGGCAATGTTTTTGTTTCGAATCGACCGGAATTGAAAGAACGAAACGAACTCATTGACATCGCTAAAAAACAATTAGGTGTTCCATATCTATCGGCGGGAATTGATCCAAGTGGATTCGATTGCAGTGGATTCACGAGTTTTGTACTGCAACAATATGGCGAAAACATTCCGAGAAGAGCGGCAGATCAATTTGAGGCCTGTGTGAAATTAAGCGAGGATGAAGCACAAATTGGTGACATGGTATTCTTTTCGAACGGGGGAGAGGTGAATCATGTGGGAATCCTCATTAACGAAAAAGGACAAGCGAAAACGATGATTCATGCCAGTAGTTCCAAAGGCATTTCCATCGTCGAAATCGAAACTTCTGCCTATTGGAAACCCCGAATTGTGGGATACGGAACCTTTATTGCTCCGAAGAAATAGTTTTGCTAAAAAGTATTTGCCCAATAAACAGTAAAAACAACAGTTCCATTCCTCCTGCGCTCCATGTATTTGGGGAAAGGAAGAAGGTTAAAGTACTTGGAATTAATAAGTAAAAAAGAATTCTTGCTCTTTTTTGAACCTGTTGACTTCGAGACAAGGTTAATTGCCATAGCGCCAGGTAAATAAAATAAAGAAGGGGTAAAAAAATCATTTGAACATAGTCCATTAATAGTGCTGGTTGATTGAAAAGAATCAAACAAACCAACCATTCAAAGCCAACAAATGCCCAGGTAGCAACAAGAAATATGGTGGAAGATTTATCCCCGTGAACGTAGTGAATGAGTCCAATCAATAAGGTCAGTGCACTCAAAATGGCGATTTGCAAATAAGGAAAAAATTGCCATTCCATCAATTGAATACTGCTGTACATTCCTCCAAATAAGGCAATGCCTATCAACGTGATGATCCCGTATTGCTTGAATTGATCCATTATGCTAACTGATTTCTTCTTGATTTTTCGCACGCACAAACCAATTGCCATAGTGCTCTGGCTCCTACATTTGCATCCCAATCTCCTTCTGATCCTGGAGCGACTTCGTTTAAGTCAAAGCCAATAATTTTTCTTCCTGAATTGACCAATGCAAAGATCAAATAGCTGACTTCTTGTAATTCAAATCCACCCGCAACTGGTGTTCCTGTGTGTGGACATAATTCTGGTTTTAATCCGTCAATGTCAAAAGAAACATATACGTTCATCGGAAGGTGCTGTATCATTTCTTCCACTTGATTCGCCCATGTTTTCCCTGCGTATTGTTCGTTCTTAATGTTCCAATCGTAGTAGGTTTGAACGCGATCAGAATCACGGCTTAAAAATACTTCTCGTTCGGAAACATCGCGAATGCCAACTTGTACCAGTTTGGACATGTGTTCTGCGTGTTGAAGGACATTAAACATGATGCTTGCATGGGATTGCGAAAATCCTTCATACGCATCGCGAAGGTCCGCATGTGCGTCGATTTGTAGAATCCCGAAGTCTTCATACGTTTCGTTTAAGGCTTCCATTAATCCAAGTGGAGTGGAGTGTTCTCCACCTAACACTGCTGGAATTTTACCTTGAGCCAAGATCTCCAAACAACGTTCTTTCAAATTGCTTCTTAATGCCTGATGTGCACTATTGATTTCATCTAAAACGGACTGATATTTCAATAAGGCTTTCTCTTCGCCGTTGGATTCCAAGTACTGAATGTATTCGAGTCCTTGCTCGCAACAATGCGCGTTGATTTCTTTCCATTCTTGCGAAATGGGCGACATGTACACTTTTGTATCGGACGCACGGTCCAAATCTGGGTGGAAAAAATCGAGTTGTGTCGATGCTTCTAAAATCGCTTCTGGACCATCACTCGTTCCTTTTCCATAGGAAGCGGTGGCGTCCCAGGGAATGGGAACAATGACAATTGTTGCTTCGGATTCCGTGTAAGGAAAGCCAAAAATATTACCGTTAGCGATTCCTACGCCATTTGGATCAAATTCACTCATTTTATCTGCTTAAAATAATCTACTGCTTTTCGAACGGAGCCGTGCTCCAATAAAAGAGCTTGTGCTTCCGGCATGGAAACTCCAGTTTCTTCTGCGACCATGCGTGCGCCTCGATCGACCAATTTGTGGTTGCTTAATTGCATGTCCACCATTTTATTTCCTTTGACTCTTCCTAGTTTGATCATTAAACTAGTGGAAATCATATTCAAGACCAATTTCTGTGCGGTTCCTGATTTCATGCGTGTACTTCCCGTGACGAATTCTGGTCCAACAACGGGTGCAATTGGGAATTCCACTGCCGCAGCAAGTGGAGAATCCGGATTACAGGAAATCCCTGCGGTTAATAGTCCGTGTTCTTTCGCTTTTTCGATTCCACCAAGGACATACGGAGTACTTCCGCTTGCGGCGATTCCAACAACCGTGTCAAGTTCTGTCATGGTATATTGTTCCATATCGATCCACGCTTGATCTCGGTCATCTTCGGCAAATTCGACTGCCTTGCGAATCGCGGCATCTCCTCCGGCAATGAGTCCAACGACGATGCCATGATCGATGCCAAAGGTTGGTGGACATTCACTTGCGTCAACGATTCCCAAGCGACCGCTAGTGCCAGCGCCAATGTAGAATAACCTTCCACCTTGAGCCATTCGTTCGCTACATGCATTCACAAAGGCTTCAATGGCTGGAATTTCTTTTTCAACGGAAAGTGCAACGGTTTGATCCTCCCGATTGATATTTTGCAATAAGTCCAAGGTGGACATTTTATCTAAATCCTGGTAATGCGAGCTCGATTCGGTAACTTTCTTCATCTTAATGCAAATAAGCTTTTGAATCACTTTCGTTTAAGTCAACTTCGACGTGATTCTTCAAAGTCGTTGAAAGTCCGAGTCCGGCGAAATCTGTTTTAATGGGATAACGTCGGTGTTGACGGTCCACGAGGGCAACTGTTTTAATCGCTTTAGTAGCTTGTTCTAAAAACTTCATCAATGCGTACTGCATCGTTTTTCCGGAGTTGATGACATCATCTACCAGAATAATGAATCCTTTCTTCAATTCCTTTTCATCGATTGACAATTGAATCGCTTCGCTCCACGGTTCATCTTTGTTCACGGTAATTTCGAAACAAACAACTTCAATCGAGCTATTTTCACGAATGATCTGTGCTAATTTATGGGCGATGATGCTTCCGTTTCCAGCAATTCCACCAATGAAAATACGTTCTTCCTCGAAACAATTCTCCATGAGCTGGTGTCCGATTCGGATGATTTTTTGTTCGATTTGCTGGTGGTTCAGGATGATTTGCATAGTGAAGTTGAATTATAAATCAAAGTTAATAAACAAACGACTTGTTCGAAGTTTCAGGCAAAAAAAAATCCCGACAGAGCCGGGATTTTAAGAAGGTTTGAAAAGTGATTACAGTTTGATCACTTTTTGACTTGTTCCATTCAAGTTAACAAAATAGATTCCTGCCGGAAGTGTTTCGATGTTCAAGCTATCGTTGCTTGTAGATTGAAGGGTCATTCCGTTCAAGTCCGTCAAGGTAACGATCGCATTCGCCGTTTTACCGTGAATGTTAATCATTCCGTTGCTTGGATTTGGCGAAACCGTAAAGTCAGTTGTGTTTTGTGTTGTTACTCCTGCGGATGAGCGGATATCAAAAACGATGGTCCCGGGAGAGATTCCAACAGAAAACTGATGAAGCTCAGTATTTGTAGCATCGTAAATGTACACTGTTCCTGTTGAGAAGAAATCCGTTGTGGATGCGTACAATTGTCCACTTAGTGGTTCTTGTGCCAATTCGTAGAAGTTTAAATTTGCGCCATTTACTGGACCAACATTGTTCATGCTGATGAGGTCAAAGTTATTTAAGGTGATTTCAGAAGAGATTTGGTAGGTGATTTTATCGTCTCTCAAAGCGGAAGTTCCACAACCAGCGATGGCATTTGCGATGTTCACTGTTGATGGTGTGGAGGTCGCTAATTCAAATTTAGAAATCGACGTTCCTGCCCAATCTTTGTTATTTACCGTGTAAAGTGCTGAACCAAATTTGATGAGGTTGTCTGGATTTTTTCCGTCTGGACCTAAATCCACTTCGTTTCCGTAGCTCAAGTTGGATAAATTCAATTGTCCAATGATTCCTTTTTCATTTCCCCACTCGTAAGCGTTGTTTACCACAAGGTAAGCTGTTGTTCCATCGATCACGATGTTTTGAGTTGCCCATTGTGGACCAGTAACCGTATCAAATGCTTGAATCAATTGCAAATCAGCGGTGTTGTATACATGTAAATAGGAATCGAAAGTCGTCAAGTATTCTCCACGCGTTGCGATTAACTTATTTTGGTAAACAGCAAGGTTTCGTACACCTGGACAAGAAACGCTCGCAATTTCTTGGTGCGTGTTGAGGTCCATTTTAAAGATTTTTGAATCTGCAGCAACGTAGTAGAAGTTTCCGTCAATCACTAGGTCGGAAGCAAAGCGCATATTCTCTAATGTATCGACAACCTGGTATTGTTGTGAAACTGGATTGTAGCTACCGATGGTCACCGGTTCCAAAATGGCGCCTGTTTGGTAATCAAAAAATCCCTCGTTTACCACCAAAACTTGGTGTAATTGATTTTGCGCAAAGCTCCATGTGCTTGCAAATAAACTTAAAGTAATCAATGCCTTTTTCATTCGTTCTGTTTTTTTGAATGTGAAACAATAAAAAACTAGAAGAAGAAAAAAGTAGGAAAAGCTAGGATGCAAAACACCCTTGGCGAGTCCGACCTTTATCTGAAGTCTTCTCTCTGTTCATGGGCAAGTCTTCTGGCTCATGTCCTTTTCAATTCGTCTTCCCAATTGCTCAGTGACTCAGTGAATTGCATTTTAGACATTTACAGCTGCAGATACAGCTCCGGATTCTAACCGGATTCCTTATTAATCTCAAAAATGAGAACCAATGTACGTGGCAAAGATAATTGAAAATTCCTGCAAATGCTTTTTTCTTGTTATTTCAGGTACTTATCAATACGAAAACAACATAAGTGTTGATAAATCAATAAGTTAAATGATAAATGGTCATTATTATGCCTACCTTTCAAGAACTAACCTACTAAATTTTACTACTATGGAATTATTAAAATTACCAGAGCAAGCGATGTCTATGCTTTTTGGACCCCAATCAATGTTTGCAAATTGGGTGACCTTTTTTATTGCAAATTGGCTTGTAATTTCCTTGGGAGGGTTTATTCTCTCCAATTGGATGAGTAAAAAACCCGACGGTATAATCGACCGGAATAGTTTGGCGGCTAAAATCTCAGAAAAATCAAATTGGTTTATGCCATTTGCCATTCTAGGAATCGCTTTATCCTTTTTATACAATGTATTTATCTATTCCGTTTTCTTTGTGTTAGAAGTGACACGTTTTATTTCCGATTTCTTATTTAAATGGATCAAGTTTTTATTCTTTTGGATTTGGGAAAATGTTGTTTCACCTTCCGTTTGGATGTTGTTAAAACTAGCCTATCATTATCTGATAAAAATGCCATTTCACGCCCTTTTAGGAGTCATTAGAAGCGTGCCATCTGTTTTAAATAGAGCGTTTTATCACCGTGTTTTATGGCCATCATTGATTGGGTCTGTGCTTGCAGCAATTTTAATGTTTATTGCATTTATGGCAAATAACAATGCAATTAGTGAATATGGAACATTGGTTATAGCTGCGTTAACATTAACATGGATTGTATCGGAGCATATTTATGGAACAAGGGCAGCAGCGATGAAATCCGTCCTGTTTACCTTAGCATTGTGTGGCTTTGCTATTGCTATAGTCGGTATCTTATACTTCTTAAACAAAGGAGATGCTTCTATTAAATGGGGAGGTACATTTGCGGGAATATTACATGTTCCAACAATCGTAGGATTCTTGATTACAGGGTTGATAGCTTTATCCCTTTTATTCTCTAGTTCCATTGGTGTTATTTATTCCAATACAACAAATGAGAAAAATTGGGTGGAAAAAATTCGAGTTTTCTTTGTCGAATCATTCAAGCGCTCTTTATCATTCTGTTATCAATATTTATTTGTGGCAATTATTGGCACAATCATTACTTTGTTGCCAATTGCTGTACTTAAAATGGTCTCAGATCAAGCAGGAAAATCGATTGTGCAAGTTCATTTAGATGATAAACTCGATCAATTGAATAAAGACCTAAAAGTGTATACAACTTCAGATGAAAAAGACCTTTTGATGAATGCTGATTCAACGAAAGAAAATGCCTTTTCAAATGAACTAGATTCATTAAAACAAGAATGTGAATTGTACTATAAAGTAGGTGAAAACAAGTTGTATACCTCATTTATTTCTGAAGCTGGTTCATTTGGAACGGATTTGAAACCCGTGAATACGCGCAAGGAATTTGATGGCCGAGTTGAAGCTTCAGAAAAATTCTCAAAGGAATTAGAAGATTCAAAAAAGGAAGAGATCAAAAACCTAGATGAATCGATAAAAACGTATAACGTTCAAATAGACGAAGCAAAAAGAGCTTTAACTGAAATCCTTGTGAATCCGCTGGCTTCCAATTATTACACGGAATTAATCACTTCAATGACAATTGAGTTGGATAAAATTCAAGTGATAAGAGAGCGAACGATTAAGTATGACGATGTACTCATTGCTGCAGCAAAGGCGAATTCGGAAAGCTTGAAAGGGAATTGGTCTAGTTATGCGACTTCTTACCTGTTTTACCTAATTTCAAAATATGCCTTGTTCTCACTAATCGTTGCGTTCTTTTTTGCATTATTTGCTTTAACCGTTCAACCGACCTACGATTCTTATAATGGTTCTGGCTTAGTTGCAGCATTTGAAGATGAAAAATCTAAAAATTCCAATCAACCATGGTTGGCTTTTATCCTTTTAGGTGCTTTAGCAGTAGGAGTAATGAATCCAAATAAAGTAATGGATGAGCCATTGAAATGGGTCGATTCTTTTGTCGATGAAATGACAACGGCCAACCCGAAGGATAATAAAGAGGAGTCTATTCAAGGCAATACGGAGGAAAACGAAAATGTAGCAGATGAGGTTCAGAACGATGTGGTAATTGATGATAACCTGGCTCAGGATGCTCCCATTTCTGAGGCCCCTGAAGAATATTATTATTGCAACGATGGCGAATCGATTCCATTAGCCTTTTACAATGATGGCGGCTGCGATTGCAGCAGTTGCGAAGACGAAAACTAATACAAAAAACCTCCCTCGGGAGGTTTTTTTTGTCCAAAAATTAAATTTGGCACTTTTGAAAACTATAGCTATCTTTGCACCCGTATTGACCAAGGGAGTCAGTCTACATAATAATCATTTACATAAATATTAGCATGTATTTAAATTCAGAAAAGAAAAAAGAGATCTTCGCTCAACATGGTGGATCTGAAGTAAACACTGGTTCTACAGAAGGACAAGTAGCATTGTTTACTTACCGTATCAGTCACTTAACAGAGCATTTGAAAAAGAACCGTAAAGACTTCGGAACACAACGTTCTCTTCAACTATTAGTTGGTAAACGTCGTAGTCTTTTGGATTATTTGAAAAGAAAAGATATCGAGAAATACAGAGCGTTGATTAAGGAATTAGGACTTCGTCGTTAATCCGATCATCGATCACATTTTATTGGAAGAGGGGACTTCGGCTTTATGCCGCAAGTCCCTTTTTTGTACATTAATTAGTAAATAAATAAAGATGAATATAGGTTTAAAAAGGTCAATTGTTACCGGCGGCAAGGAGATAAGCGTCGAGACAGGTAAGTTGGCAAAGCAAGCGGATGGTTCCGTTGTAGTGCGCATGGGCGACACTATGTTGTTAGCAACAGTTGTTGCAGCACAAGAAGCAAAAGATGGCGTAGATTTCCTTCCATTAACGGTAGATTACCGTGAGAAGTATTCTGCTGCTGGACGTTTTCCAGGTGGATTCTTCCGTCGTGAAGCGCGTCCTTCTGAAACAGAAATCTTAGTAATGCGTTTGGTGGATCGTGCACTTCGTCCACTTTTCCCAGACGATTATCACGCAGAAGTTCAGTTGATGATTCAATTGATCTCTTACGATGGTGTGAACAATCCAGATGCATTGTGTGGATTTGCAGCATCAGCAGCAATCGCTGTATCAAACATTCCTTTCAACGGACCAATGTCTGAAGTACGCGTTGGTCGCATCGATGGTGAATACGTATTGAATCCAACAATGGCTCAAATGGAGTTGTCGGATATCGATATCGTGATCGCTGGTACGATGAAAGACATCAACATGTTAGAAGGTGAAATGCAAGAGATTTCGGAAGCGGAATTAGTGGAGGTTTTCAAAATTGCACACGTTGCGATTAAAGAACAATGTCAATTCCAATTGGACCTTGCAGCAGAAATTCCTACTGCAAATCCAAAAAGAGAATATAGTCATGAGTCACACAGCGAAGAAGTTCGTGCAAGAGTGTTTGAAGTGGCAATGGAAAAATGTAAAGATGTTGCTCGTATGGGCTTGGCTAATAAGTCAAAGCGTACGGAGTTATTCGACGCCATTAAAGACGAAGTGAAAGCTTCTTTCTCAGAAGAAGAAATCGCAGAAGCTTCGAAATTTATTTCAACTTACTTCTCTGAAGTGAAGAAAAAAGCAGTTCGTTGGGTGATGTTAAATGAGCGCAAACGTTTGGATGGTCGTAATTTCGACGAAATTCGTCCAATCTGGGCGGAAGTTGATTACTTACCGATGGTTCACGGATCAGCAGTATTTACACGTGGAGAAACGCAATCATTGACAACCGTTACCCTTGGTGGTAAAATGGATGAGCAGTTAATCGACGGTGCGACATTCAAAGGAACAGAGAAATTCTTATTACACTATAATTTCCCTCCATTCTCAACAGGTGAAGCGAAACCATTACGTGGAACTTCTCGACGTGAAATCGGACATGGTAACTTGGCGCTTCGTGCCTTGAAACCAGTTTTACCTGAAGATAATCCTTACACCATTCGTATTGTTTCTGATATCCTTGAGTCAAACGGTTCGTCTTCCATGGCAACTGTTTGTGCTGGAACCTTGGCATTGATGGATAGTGGTGTGCAAATCAAAGCACCAGTATCTGGAATCGCAATGGGACTTGTAGCTGACGAAGGAAAATTCGCTGTATTGTCTGACATCTTAGGTGACGAAGATCACTTGGGTGACATGGACTTTAAAATTACAGGTACATCAAAAGGAATCACTGCTTGTCAAATGGACATCAAAGTAGACGGACTTCCATACGAAGTATTGATCGAAGCGTTAGAACAAGCGAAAGCAGGACGTATGCACATCTTAGGTAAAATCACTGAGACAATGGCAGCGCCACGTACGACATTGAAACCACAAACTCCGCGTATCGAAGCATTCAACGTGCCAAACGAAATGATTGGAGCGATTATCGGACCTGGAGGAAAAATCATCCAAGGTTTACAGAAAGAAACGAAAACTACCATCACTATTGAAGAATTAGCAACGGGTGAAGGTCGTGTTCAAATCCTTTCTACAAACGGTGACGACATGAATGAAGCGATTCGCTTGATTCGTTTAATCGCTTTCCCTCCACAAGTGGAAGACGGAGCGACTTACGAAGGTAAAGTGAAATCAGTGAAGGACTTCGGTTGTTTCGTTGAGATCCTTACTGGTACAGACGGATTAATTCACATCTCTGAATTTAGCTGGGAAAAAGTAGCTAAAATGGAAGATGTAGTGAAAGAAGGCGATGTATTGACATTTAAAGTAATGGGTCGCGATCCAAAAACGAAAAAATGGAAATTGTCTCGCAAAGTTCTTTTACCAAAACCAGAACGTCCTGCTGATGCGCCTCAAGCGTAATCAATAAAGATGACAAATTAGTTAAAAAGGCGGCCTCGGTCGCCTTTTTTAATGATAAGAACATCTTAAATACACATTGATTTCTTACATTTACAAAAAATAATTTTTATGAAAAGAATTTTACTTGTTTTAATTGTATTTATTGGTTTCCAGGGATTTAGTCAAGCTTTCGAAGCCTTCAACTTTACCGGTTCGGCCAATGCAAATGGATGGGCTACGCATAGTGGAACAGCTGGTGAATTGGTGGCAATAACGACGCCTTCCAATTCAGGGAATAGTTTGTCCTACACTGGACTTCAAGCATCCGCAGGAAATCGCATTAATTTGACTTCAACGGGAACAGAGGATATAAATAAACCGTTTGTTCCGGGTGGCACGACCGCTTATATGTCCTTTTTGTTGAACGTTCAGAATACGACAGGTTTGACTTCGGGTAATTATTTTACTGGGTTTGGACAATCAGCTGGTGCAAGTGTTACTTTATTTTTACCAAGAGTCTACACAAAAGCAGGAACCACTCCTGGAACATTTCAATTGGGAATTATGAATACCACTGGAGGTGTGGGAGCTGTACCAACATACACTTCAACGGAGTATTTACCGGGAACAACATTATTCGTTGTGGTAAAAGTATCCTCAACAGCAGTTGGTGGTGTGATAAATGCATCGCTTTGGGTAAATCCGGTTCCGGGAGCAGCTGAACCAGCAGCAACAATAACGAATTCAGGTGGAACCAGTACTTGGCCGACAGCAGGAATTCAATCCATGTTTTTACGTCAAGCTTATGCTGCGGCGAATGGGAATACAGGAAACCTAGAATTAGATGAATTCCGCACAGGAACTACTTGGGCAGCAGTTACTCCAGCTGCAGCTGCTTCTTGTACAACATATAATACCATTACAACAACAGCTTGTTCTTCGTACACCTTAAACACTCAAACGTATTCGTCAACAGGAACGTACATTCAAACATTAGCCAATGCGAATGCAGCAGGATGCGATAGCGTTATCAACTTAAACTTAACGATTAACCAACCGTCAAACGCGACGATTTCAGTGACGAATTGTGGTCCATACACGATTAACGGTCAAACCTATGCAGCATCCGGAACATACATGCAAATGTTGACCAACGCAGCTGGCTGTGATAGTATGTTACATGTGAATTTAACGGTGGTTTCTAACATTACGTATTACCAAGATGCAGATGGCGATGGATACGGTAATCTTGCTGTTTCTCAAGTTGGTTGTTCGCCAATTACAGGGTATGTTACAAATAGCACGGATTGTAACGACAACAACAATGCGATTTATCCAGGAGCAACTGAAATCGAAGCAAATGGAATCGATGAAGATTGTAATGGTGTGGATGCGCCATTGTCCCCAGTGAACATGGGTCTATATGAATTTACAGATGTCGCGAACTGTCCAGTTGTCGCAAACAACGTAACAGCTCAACCAGCAAATGCAACCTTTGGACCGTTTACAAATAATGGGTCAAACTGTGCGTCGACTGCAAACGTGTTCAATAATACGGCTTGGAATACAGCTGCAGCAATTGATTTAAATCAATACAATCAATTCTCTATTTCAGGGAATGAGTGTTACAATTTAAACTTAGCGAAAATTGCCTTCAATCACAGAACATCCTCAACAGGTGGAACACCGGTAATTTACCTTCGTTCAAGTTTGGATAACTACGCAACAGATATCGATACCATCGCTTCGGCTTGGAATGGAAATGTGATGTTAGATGACACGATTTCTTTACCAGCATCGTTTGCGAATGTTCATGCGGTGACTTTCCGTTTCTATGTAACTTCCATGGCGACGAATACATCAACGTTCAGAATGGACAATGTTTCTCTTTGGGGGAATTCTTTCACGGTTGCTCCAACAACGTTCTATGCAGATCTTGATCAAGATGGATTTGGTGATTTAGCAAATGATACATTGGTTTGTACGATGCCAGCTGGATTCGTAACAAACAGTCAAGATTGTAACGATTCGGATGCAGCGATTAATCCAAATACAGTTTGGTACATGGACATGGATGGAGATTTACAAGGTGATGCGATGAGTACCTTCACAGGTTGTACGCCACCAACTGGATACGTATTGAACTCTGGTGACTGTGATGATGCGAATCCCGCAGTAGCTGCTCCTACAATGTACTATGTTGATGTAGACAACGATGGATTCGGAGACGATGCAACGGGAGCTTTGGCATGTATTCAACCAGCAAACACCGTAACAATTGGTGGGGACTGTAATGACAGTAACAACACCATTTATCCAGGTGCAACAGAAATCTGTGACGGATTCGATAACAACTGTAATGGTACAAACGACGAAGGTTTGATCTTCAATACGTACTATTTCGATGCAGATAACGATCAATTTGGAGCAGGAGTTGGATTGGTTTCTTGTCAAGTAAATCCACTTCCAGGATACGTTTTGGTGAATGGTGACTGTGATGATGCAAATGCAAATGTTTATCCAGGAGCAACCGAAATTTTAGCGAATGACATCGATGAAAACTGTGATGGAGTAGATGGATACCTTGGGTTGACGGATGTAACATTCACAAACGTGAGTCTTGTGCCAAATCCTTCAAACGGATCATTTGCGATCCAATTGGATACTGAAATGTCAGATGTGAACATTCAAATTACCGACATGAGTGGAAAAGTATTATTCCATTCCATCATGAGCGGTTCCATTCTTGAATTGACACAAACACACTTGAAAGCAGGTACGTATTTAGTGAATATTCAATTGAACCAACAACGTGAAATTCTTCGCTTGGTGATTCAATAAATACGATCTAAAGATTATTGAAAGAGAAAAAGGCCGAAAGGCCTTTTTTTGTAACTTGTTGTTCCGTTTTTCGTCTAACTTTACGCAAATATTTATACCGTTTATTTATGTTTAAATCTATTTTCTCAGCGCTAATATTCGTGATTTCCAGCAATGTGTTTGCTCAAGATTATTGGCAACAAGAAGTCAATTACACCATTCAAGTAAGACTGAACGATAACAATCATACCTTAAGTGGTTTTGAGGTTTTCGAATACGTAAATAACTCCCCAAATACCTTGGACCGCATTTACATGCATGTTTGGCCGAATGCTTATAAAGATGGAAGTTCAGCCCTTGCAAAACAATTGTACCGTCAAGGTGATGGTAAATTGACCTTTGCAAAGGAAGAAGACCGCGGATACATCGATTCCTTGAATTTTAAGTCCGAGGGAACGCCTTTAAAATGGGAATACGACGCGGAGAATCCGGATATCTGTGTGATTTACTTGAATACCCCTTTACGCAATGGAGACCGCGTGCGCATCACCACACCGTTCAAAGTGAAAATTCCTTCGGGTGAGATTTCACGCATGGGACACATCGGACAATCCTACCAAATTACGCAGTGGTATCCTAAGCCAGCAGTTTATGACAAAAATGGGTGGAATGCGATTCCGTATTTGAACCAAGGGGAATTCTATTCTGAGTATGGTTCTTACGATGTGAGCATCACCTTACCTAAAAATTACATCGTCGGTGCAACGGGGGACTTACAAACAAAAAGTGAAGTAGCGTTTATGGATGAGCAGGTGAAATTAACGGGAGAGAAAATCGAATCATGGATAAGTAACATGGAAAAAGAAAAGAAAGGTTCTTTCCCTGAATCTTCTTCGGAAATGAAAACCATTCGATATACACAAAGTCAAGTGCATGATTTTGCATGGTTTGCGGACAAACGTTATGGTGTTTTGAAAGGAGAAGTAGAATTACCTCATTCTAAACGAAAAGTGACTTCATGGGCTTTGTTTACGCCTCAAAATGCAAAATATTGGAAATATGCCATCGAATACATCAACGATGGAACGTATTATTATTCCCTGTGGAATGGAGATTATCCATACAACCAAGTTACCGCGGTAGATGGAACAATCAGTGCGGGTGGTGGAATGGAATATCCAAACGTAACGGTCATTGGTAATTCGAGTTCGAAAGAGGAATTAGAAGTGGTGATTGTTCATGAAGTCGGACACAACTGGTTTTATGGAATTCTCGGTTCCAACGAGCGTGTGCACGGATGGATGGATGAAGGAATGAACACCTTGAACGAAATGCGCTACATGCAAACGAAGTATCCAAACAATACGCGTTTCTCTGACATGATCCTCAACGGACGTTTCCACTTGGAGGATTTGGATCATCATGATTCTGGCGACATCACATATTCAACGGTGGCTTCTCTAGGATTGGATCAACCGATTGAAACACATTCAGATCAGTTTACGAGCATTAATTACGGTGGAATCATGTACCAGAAGACGGGACTTGTTTTTTTCTACTTAAAAGATTACTTGGGAGAAGAGAAATTCAATGCAGCTATGTCGGCGTATTTCGAAGCGTGGAAATTTAAACATCCACAGCCAGAGGACATGCGTAAAGTACTCGAAACAACATCCGGAAAAGACCTTTCCTGGTTGTTCGATGATTTAATCCAAACGACGAATCACGTAGATTACAAGTTGAAAAATGTTGGAATTGGCAAACAGGGAGCTGTGGTTCGCGTGAAAAACGTTGGACAAGTAAACGGTCCAATTGAGGTGAATGTTTATTCGAAAGATCAATTAGTGGAAACACATTGGTTGGAGCCTGGACAAACAGCTGCGACCTTGAAAACGCCGTTCAAGGACATTCAAAAAGTCATCATCGACGAGTCGAAGGATATTCCAGAATTGAACCGTAACAACAATACGTGGAGAGCGAATACATTGCTGCATAAAATCGAACCAATCAAACAAGAGTTCCTTTTCAGCGACAACGAAGCGGATCACAATAGTGTACGTTGGACTCCAATGCTTGGTGGAAATGTGTACGATGGATTTATGTTAGGAGCAACGTTCCACAACCTTGGACTTCCATTCCAAAAGTTTAGTTATGTGCTTACGCCAATGTTTGGTTTCTACAGTAAAAAACCAGTTGGAATGGCAGAGTTTTCGTACACAATCCTCCCTAAAAAAGGATTGAAAGTAGAACACCTTGGACTTTCTGTGAAATCTTTCTCGAGAAACAGTTTTTCAGGAGAGAATTTCGTGGCATTAACACCTTATTGGTCCGCAGCGATTGGAAACCGTAAGAATCGTAGTAACATCAGTCAAGATGTACTATTAAAAGGACTTTACGGAATAAAAACGTCTGAATTTGGAGAAAAGGAGACCGGAGCGATGACACAATATGCATTTCAATATTCAAATCCTGATCACCAATTTGGTGTAAAATTGAGAGCGGAATATCTCAACGGTGAACAAGTGCAAGTTGGAAGAATCTCCGTTACTGCAAAATACGACTGGCGTTACCTGAAAAACAAAATGGAACGAAAACTAGAATTGCGTGCGTTTTTCGGAAGTAATGTTCTATACAAACAAACCATGTCGCCAATTCAAATTTATTCAGATCGTTATTCCTTGAGCATGAGTGGAGGACGCGGTAACCAAGATTTGTTCTACGAAGAATACAATTTTGCGCGCAACGACGTCTCTGGATTTTGGTCCCAACAGCGCATGGAAAATTACGGAAACTTCAAAAGTACCAGCAATTTTGGTGTGACATCGAGTTGGTTAGGTAGTGTGAACCTTATTTTCAATTACCGATTAAACCAAATCTTTTTGGTGTTTTCGCGGATTATGGTGCATTCTCGAACGGCACTTCGGTTCAAACAGCTTACAATGCTGGGTTAGGTGTTCGTTTGACCAATGTATTGAGTGTGTATTTTCCACTCGTTCGAAGCACGAACATGGGGTCACTTTGGACAAACTACTCGAACGAGATTCGCTTTAGTTTAAAACTTAATTTAGTCAATTCAACAAACCTTTTCGCACGATTTAAATAATATTTTATGTCAGATCAAAAAGTATCCTTCGGCAAATTATTTTGGCCGAGTTTTGTCGCGGTAATGATTGCCGGACTCGTTTCGCTCTTGCTCTTTTTCTTGGTCCTGGGTGGTGTCATTGGTTCCTTCGGGAACTTTGGGCCAGAACCATTGGCGATTCGCAATTCAACCATACTTCAATTGAAATTGACGGGTGAATTGAAAGACAAAAGTGACCAATCTTTAGATATTGCAAGTTTTCAGGTGGATCGAACAGTCGGACTCCCAGATTTACTGTATGGAATTGAAAAAGCGAAAACGGATCCAAAAATAAAAGGGATTTACTTGGATCTTGGTGGATTGACATGCGGTATGGGAAGTGCGAAAGAATTACACGATGCCATCAAAGACTTTCAAACGAGCGGAAAATTTGCGGTAGCTTATTTGTCCGGAGAATACGTTTCTCAAACAGCGTACTACATCAGTTCAGCGGCCAAAGAAGTGTATGGATTTCCATCCACAACGATGGAATTCACCGGAGTCGGTGTTCAGTTGATGTTCTTCAAGAATTTATTGGATAATTTGAACATTGAAGTGGACATCGTTCGTGGAAGTAACAACGACTTCAAAAGTGCCGTAGAACCGTTCTTTCGTACGAACATGAGCGATTCCAGTCGAATACAAACACAAGCTTTGCTTCGCACCATGTGGAGAACCATGAGAAACGACATTTCCCTGAACAAAGGAATTGATACCTTAATCATTGATAACCATGTAGATTCCTTACACATCTTGGATTGTGAATCCGCATACAATGCAAAATTAATTACCGGTTTGCGTTACCGCGATGAGTTCATGGGACTCTTGAAGAAAAAGATGAACATGGATCAGGATGAAGAATTAGAAATTCAATCCATGGAAAAATATGCCTTGAAAGCCTTTTCTGATCGACAATTATTAGTCAAACGTCAAAAACCGAATATCGCAGTGATTTTAGCGGAAGGAGATGTGGTGACAAGTGGCGATGGACTTTCATCCGCGAGCATTTGTAAATTGTTTCAAAAAGTAAGAAACGATCAAAATATTGATGTAGTTGTATTTCGAATTAATAGTCCAGGTGGAAGTGCTCTTGCGAGTGAAGAAATTTGGCGCGAAGTTTCCATGACGCAAAAGAAGAAGAAAGTCATTGTTTCCATGGGAGATGTGGCTGCTTCGGGAGGATACTACATTGCAACACCTGCAGAACGCATTTTCGCAGAACCAACTACGATCACCGGTTCCATCGGCGTATTCGGGATGATTCCATACACAGGAAAATTCATGGAGAACAAACTGGGGATTACCTTCGATCGTGTTCGTACCAATCAACATTCCTTGACTTCTTTGAATGCGAAATTGACACCAGAAGAATTATCGGTCATTCAAGGACAAGTCGATAAAATCTACACACTATTTTTAACCCGCGTATCGGAAGGACGCCAAATGAAAATGGAGAAAGTAGCTATTCTAGCGCGCGGAAGGGTGTGGAGTGGGGAAGATGCAGTGCGCATCGGACTTGTTGACGAACTCGGTGGATTATCGAAAGCCATCGCTTACGCATGTAAAGGACAATCAGCACCAAAAGTCATTTACTATCCAATCGTAAAGAAAAATACGCTATCTGAAATTGCGGAAATGATCGAACAACAACAGGAAGAAGAGGATGCCTCTGTCAAAATGGATGTCGCTATTCCAACGGAGTTAAAAGCCATTTATGCACGCATCAAGAAAATTGAAAGCATGGCTGGAATTCAGATGCGCATGCCGTTTGAGTATGTAATGGAGTAACGGAGCGGAGTCCGCCGCGGCGGAGAGAGCGAGAAAGAGAGCGGGGAGCGAGCACTGTTCACTGTTCACTGTTCACTGTTCACTGTTCACTGAGCACTGTTCACTAGTTAATACAAACTAGGAAACTTTGCGGGGTCTGATTCATGCATCATCGCGTACACTTTTTCAATGATGTCGTCGATGCTTGGTTTGGAGAAGTAGTCACCGTCGGAACCGTAGGCCGGACGATGGTCTTTCGAACTTAAGGTTTCCGGTGCGGAGTCGAGGTGGTAGTAGCCTTTTTGCTCCACGAGAATTTTATCCAACATGAAGCCAGTTGCTCCACTGCTGACGTCTTCATCCACAATTAGTAAACGATTTGTTTTTTGTAGGGAATCAGCGATCATGTGTTCGATGTCGAAAGGCAACAAGGTTTGAACGTCAATTAATTCGACGGATATTCCCATGTGCTCCAATTGCTGTGCAGCTACCTCACAAAGGTTAAAGGTTGATCCGTAAGAAACCAATGTTAAATCTTTTCCTTCTTTGACGATTTCCGGCATTCCTAATGCTTCGGTGAAGGTCCCGAAATTAATCGGCATGCGCTCTTTCGTACGGTAACCGTTCAATGGTTCAATCACCAATGCTGGTTCGTCTGCTTGTAACAATGTATTGTAGAATCCAGCGGCTTTCGTCATGTTTCTAGGAACACAGACGTGAATACCACGAATCGAATTCACAATCATTCCCATCGGTGAACCACTGTGCCAGATTCCTTCGAGACGGTGTCCACGTGTGGAAACAATCAACGGTGCTTTTTGTCCACCTTTTGTACGGTATTGTACAGTAGCTAAATCGTCGGACATGATTTGAATCGCATATAACAAGTAATCCAAGTACTGAATCTCGGCAATGGGACGTAATCCGCGCATCGCCATACCGATTCCTTGCCCAATGATGGTACATTCGCGGATTCCAGTATCAGAAACGCGTATTTCGCCAAATTGATCTTGTAATCCTTCCAATGATTGATTGACACCACCAATTTTTCCAGCATCTTCACCGAAAACCAAGACCTCTGGACGGCTCTCTAAAATCGTTCGGTAGTTTTCGCGCAAGATGATGCGTCCATCTTCCATTTGAACGTCATCCGCATATTTCGGTGCCACTGCTGGAACGTTCATCGCAGAATGAGCAGATTGCGAATGCAAATGCGAGCTGTATCGATCGAAGTTTCCGGAAATCATGCTTTGAATCCAGTTTCCTAATGTCTTTTTTGAGGAAATTTGCTCCTCGCGAACTTGACGCAATACTTTGCGCGCCAAGGTCAATAAATCACGACGAATCGGTTCTTTTTCTTTTTCAAGCGTTTCAATGTCCTTTTGAATAAACACGGACTGCGAACTTTCAGCAGCCACCGTTTTCAACACAGAAACTAAATCCGCTTGGTCTTGTTTCATGCTATCCGTGAAACGTGACCACGCTGTATTTTTGGAGCTGCGAACCATTTCTTTTGCAGCTGCTTGTATTGTATTTAAGTCTTCTTCCGATGCAATCGCCATTCCTTTTGCTTCGAAAGAAAGAATCCATTCTTTGAATTTATGGATGCAATCAAAGGTTGTTTCCCATTCCAAACGCTCCGCGGATTTGTAACGCTCATGCGATCCGGAAGTGGAGTGTCCTTGCGGCTGATTGACTTCTTTGACGTGAACCAACACGGGAATGTGTTCCTCGCGTGCCAATTTCACGGCTTTCTCATACGTTTCGCACAAATGGGCGTAATCCCATCCTTTCGTGACGAATATCTCGTATCCAGGTTTGTCCGCTGTGCGTTGCATTCCTGAAAGCGCATCGGAAATACTTCCTTTCGTTGTTTGCAATTCTCTTGGAACGGAAATTCCGTAGCCATCGTCCCAAACGGACATCACCATCGGTACTTGCAAAACACCTGCTGCGTTGATCGATTCCCAGAAAGGACCTTCACTCGTAGAGGCATCACCAATCGTTCCAAATGCAACTTCGTTTCCACCGTTGGTGAATTTCTCAAAAGCTGGATTTGATTTCAATGCTTCTTGTTGACGGTATACTTTCGATGCTTGTGCCAATCCAACCAAACGTGGCATTTGTCCAGCAGTTGGAGAAATATCCGCAGAACTGTTTTTCTGCAACATCAAATTTTTCCATTCTCCGTTAGCATCCAAATTGCGTGTGGAATAGTGTCCACCCATTTGACGTCCAGCAGATTGTGGCTCGATGTCCACATCCGTGTGTGCATACAATCCAGCAAAATATTGTTCCACCGTTAATTCACCAATAGCCATCATGATGGTTTGATCGCGGTAGTATCCAGAACGGAAATCACCATTCTGAAACTGTTTCGCTAAGGCAATTTGCGCGAGCTCTTTTCCATCTCCGAAAATTCCAAATTTCGCTTTACCAGTAAGAACTTCCTTTCTTCCAAGAAGGGATGCTTCGCGGGATTCACAAGCCAATTGATAGTCAGCAAGTACCTGTTTTTTGAATGCTTCAAAATCCATTTGGTCTTGCGTGTTAGGTGCTTTTTCTTTTGCCATTGTTGATTGTAATCGTATGCAAATATAAGGAAAAGCAATGGCGTTTTTGTATGGAATTTTTTAGCATTTTTGTGTAGCTATTTTGTACCTATGAAATTAGAATTGTG
>Ga0102875_1000041_pt1 | contig 57526 bp, 53 predicted proteins | sample Colrivmet1547B02_FD_78185 | JGI IMG/M metagenome (GOLD analysis project Ga0102875, IMG submission 78185) | Estuarine microbial communities from the Columbia River estuary - metaG 1547B-02 | ecosystem: Environmental > Aquatic > Marine > Intertidal zone > Estuary | place: USA: Columbia River... | reverse complement strand
CAAAATCCTGATATTCTTTGTATTCAAGAGTTTTCGAATGCAGCCAAATTAGATTTAAAAATTTACCCTTATCAATATGTTTTTATGCAAGGGGAAAAAATAAAAACCGGCCAGGCTATTTTTTCTAAATACCCAATTATTGATGAAGGAAATTTGGTTTTTCCAAACTCCAACAACAACGCTATTTTTGCAGATATAAAGAAAGGGAAAGACATTATTAGAGTTTATAATATGCACTTACAATCCATTAAAATTTCTCCTGACGTAAATGAGATATCTGAGAATATAGACGGAATAAATCAAGATAAATCTCAAATCTTGATTATCAGAATTAGTAAGGCTTTCAAAAAACAACAGCAACAAGCCGAGATTTTGATGAACCACAAAAAGAAATGTGAGTATCCAATTGTTATTTGTGGCGACATGAATAACAGTGCTTATTCCTACGTTTATAGGAGTATAAAAGGGTCGTTAAATGATTGTTTTGAAGAAGCAGGTTCAGGCTTTGGGCAAACTTATAATTTCAAATACTATCCAGCACGTATCGATTATATTTTTGCTGATAAGATAATGAAGGTTAAAAATTTCACGAGTTTTCCTGAATTCATCAACTCCGATCATAGCCCTGTTTTAACTCGTTTGGAAATGGATTAACTAAAGAGGTTGTTCTTTCAAATAATCCAATGCGAAACGGCCTTCATTAAAGAGTAAATCCAAGACGCTTAAATTATTGATAAAGCCGTTTTTTTCTCCAAAAACTTGGGTGTAGGGTTTAAAATTGGAAACATCTTTTTTCCCATTTGCTAGATAACGAAAATCCAAACTATCGGTCACTTCATAAAAATATTCATTAGTTTTCTCAAACTCTAATTTCATATTCAAACATTTCGAAACAATTTCAATAGTTTCAAAATTTAAATCCATTAGGAATGTGTGTTTTTTTGTAAATATTGGAAGTAATGTATCTTCGAAATATTCAAAAAATGGTGATGTTCTGTAGGCTGCTTCAAGAGATTTAAAGTGTTGTTTTTGCCAATCGAATGCAGTTTCAAGTTTTACATCTTTGGTTTTTTGATGCTTTTCCTTGCTGTGTTTTATTGGTATATTCAACATTTGAATTCCATTCGGACTGTATATGTAAGTCCGATTTCGATTCGTTTGCTTCTGAAAATTATCTTCAACCTCAAATACTACGGAATCAGCATTGGCTATAGCCGAAAAATTGCTAATTGATGGGAAATAAGTAGGGAGAAGTAAAGAGGACATTTGGTTATTTGTTGATTCGGTTATTTGTTGAGTTTAGGAATTTTCCGTTACTTTAGAAATTTGAAAAGTACGAAGACTATTTAATTTATTAGTTACACTTTCTAATGCTTCCCGAAGCTTATTATAATCAAATTCCGATATGAAATTCAATTCAAATGATAAAATTAACTGATTTATAACTTCTACTGCAGAACCAAATGCCATTGTAGTAAAATGAGCTTTATCCTTATAGGTTTTCCTTGCTGAACCTTCTGCTACATTTGAGCATATTGAAACAGAAGCTCTTCTTAATTGAGAAACAAGACCAAATTTTTCAGAATCTGGAAATTTAGATGTTAGTAAATAAATTGATTTGGCAAATTCCTTTGCTTCGTTCCAAACTTCCAACTTTTCAAAAGAATATATATACATTGTATCGCTTTTTATCAAATAACCAAATAACCGAATAACCGAATTTTAATTCTTATTTTCTTTTCTTTTTCTCACAAAATAACTAATCCCAAAATAGGCTATTAATGCAAACAAGAAAAATTTGAAATACGATTGTGGTTGTCCGTCTCCGCTAACTGTAGTGAACATTCTATCCCAAAGAATTTTATTCAAACCTTTACCATTTGGATCTAAACTCATCCAAATGAAAACCGGTTTTCCTACTATGTGATCTTCAGGAGTATATCCGAAATATCTTGCGTCAAGGGAATTATGACGATTGTCTCCCATCATCCAATAATAATTTTGTTTGAAAGTATAAGTCTTTGCTATTTCTCCATTAATTCTGATTTCATTACCATTTACTTTTAACTCATTGTTTTCATATTCGCTTATTATCTTTTTGTAAAAAGGCAAACTTTGAGCGTTTAAAGCCACTGTTGCTCCTTTTTTCGGGATATAAACAGGACCAAAATTGTCCAAATTCCAATTGGTATTATAAGGAAATATCGCTGCTTCTGGTTCATGTGAAATATTACGAACAACACTTTTTACAATCGGATTTTGACGTAATCTATTTGATGATTCGTCAGTTAAAGCTCTAAAGTAGAATGTATTTTGAGTACTTTGATAAACCCCATCTGTGATATTTAATTCTTTTGAAAGATAAGTAGGGTCGAAACTTGTTCCGTCAGTTGTAACTGTATAAGAATATTGAGGTTTTGATCTTTCTGGCATTGGAAGAATTTTCCCATTCACATAAACAATACCATCCTTTATCGATAAACTATCCCCAGGAATTCCAACGCAACGTTTTACGTAATTGGTCTTTTTGTCAATTGGTTTATCGTATCTTTTATCAGCAGTTTTATACATGTTGTATAAGGTATCTGCAGGCCAGTTGAAAACTACAATATCCGTTCTATTCACTTCTTGCATTGCAAAAAACCTAAAATAAGGCAATTGAGGGAATCTCAAATAGGATTTAACATTAATAAGTGGTAAAGTATCATGAACCATAGGCGCAGCAATTGGCGTCATTGGTGTTCTTGCTCCATAATGGAATTTACTCACAAATAAAAAGTCGCCTACCAAAAGTGATTTTTCTAATGAGGAGGTAGGAATGGTATAAGGTTGCATCACATAAGTATGCACTAAAGTCGCAACAACTATGGCATAAAGTAACGATCCAATGGTGTCAGCAGTTTTATTTGGAGCTTGTAAACTTCTGTTTTCAATGTAGACTAATTTTTGAGTGTAATTTAAATAATAAATATAAAATCCAAAAGTAAAAATCCCTAAAACCGTGTCTAAAGTTGAGTTTTTTCCAAAACTTCTCAAAGTTTCAACCCAAACAACAGGAAACATAATTAGATTAATAACAGGAACAAATAGTAAAATAGTCCACCATGGAGATCGATTAATTATTTTCATTAATACCACAGCATTATATACTGGAATTGCAGCCTCCCATTTTTTTCTACCTGCTGCTTCATATAATTTCCAAGTTCCTAAAAAGTGAATTACTTGAACAATTAAGAAGAATACAAACCATTGAATTAGTGTCATATATATTTTAGATTTTAGATTTTAGATTTCAATTGAAAGACAAAAATCTTATTAATTTTTTATTTATTTGTTTTTCTTATTATTTTTTTAACTTAATTCTTATATAATTTCTAAAACATCTTTCATAGTGAATACTCCATGTTTGCCAACAATCCATTCAGCGGCGATTACCGCACCAAGTGCAAATCCTTCTCTGTTGTGGGCTAAATGTTTAATTTCAATTAAGTCAACATTCGAATTATATGAAACAGTATGTGTACCAGGAACATTTTCTATTCTTTTTGCATCAATTAAAATGTCATCCAACTTAGGATTTTCTAAAGTCCAATTGTTATAATCGCTATTTTCAATTACTCCTTTAGCTAATGAAATTGCTGTTCCGCTTGGAGCGTCTAATTTTTGAGTGTGGTGAATTTCTTCAATTCCAACTTTATAATCTTCAAATTTTGACATGATTTTTGCCAAATAAGCGTTCAATTCAAAGAAAATATTTACCCCTAAACTAAAATTTGAACTACTAATAAATGCACTGTTTTTTTTATTACAAAGCTGAACCATTTTGTCATAATCGTGTAACCAGCCCGTAGTACCTGAAATCACTGGAATACCAAGATTTAAAGCTGCAGAAATATTCTCAACAGCAGCATCGGGAGCACTAAATTCAATTGCTACTTCGGAATTATCCAATCCGTCAAAGGAGTCTTCAATAGATTTTCTCACTACAATTTCATGTCCTCTTTGCAACGCTATTTTCTCAATAACTTGCCCCATTTTTCCGTAACCTAAAAGTGCAATTTTCATTAAAAGTGAAAGTTTAAAGTCAGACCTAAATTTTGTTGGTAAGTTATTTCATCAGTATAAATTTCCGGACGAAAAGATAATTTATCATTTACATTAAATTGCTTCAAATGCGCATCAATATTAGCATCTACAATATTTAACGCATAAAAAGCAACAGCTACAAATAAAGATAAGTCTCTGTTTCTTTGATAAAATTGTTGCGCCGTAATTAATCGAGAATCATCTAAATATTGATAATTGTCATCACGGTAACCTTCCAGACGTCTTTTGTAAGCTTCTCGATAATTATTATATTTGGTATTATTGATTTTGTAATAGTACAAACCAGCACCAATTCCTGCATAAACTAATGGAATTTTCCAATATTTTTTATTATAAGCTTGTCCTAAACCAGGAAGAACTGCCGAATAAAATGCTGCTTTTGCAGGCGCCAAAGGGTTTATTTCTTTATATTTCACTGTATCTTTAGCTACCATAAATGAAACCTTTTTTTCTTGGGAATAATTGGGTAAAGCGCCCAATATGAATCCCAAAAGAAATATGAAATAGATTTTTTGCACTATCCTTTTATTAGTTTGATAATTCTGTTGAAATCTTCCTCAGAATGAAACGGAATTGAGATTTTCCCTTTTCCATTTCCTGCGACTTTCACTTCAACTTTTGCTCCAAAATAATCGGTTATTACTTTATTTGCTTCAGCAGGAATAGCAAAACTAGTCGTTTTTGCTTTCGAAGCCGATTTAGGTTTCAAACTATCTTGGTAGTTTTTTACCAAAGATTCCGTTTCTCTAACCGATAAATTTTGACTAACAATTTTTTGGTAAATACTTGTTTGAATGTCTTGATTTTCAATATTAATTATCGCTCGACCGTGACCCATAGTGATAAAACCATCGCGAATTCCTGTTTGAATAATCGGATCTAGTTTTAATAATCGAAGGTAATTTGCAATAGTTGAACGTTTTTTACCAACGCGCTCACTCATTTGCTCTTGTGTCAATTGAATTTCGTCAATTAATCTTTGGTAGGACAACGCAATTTCGATTGGATCTAAATCGTGTCTTTGAATATTTTCCACCAAAGCCATTGTCAACGATTCATTATCATTGGCAATACGAATATAAGCAGGAACCACATTTAATCCAGCCAATTTTGAAGCTCGTAATCTTCGTTCTCCAGAAATTAATTGGTATTTATTAAAGTCGGTTTTACGAACTGTAATGGGCTGAATTACGCCTAATTCTTTTATAGAACTCGCCAATTCTTGTAATGATTCCTCATTAAAATTACTTCTAGGCTGAAATGGATTGATCTCAATAGCGTCAATTTCTAGCTCGACAATATTGCCCACCACCTTATCCGCATTTTTATCCGAAACCGATTTTATATCATTCTCTGGATCTTTCAATAATGCCGATAATCCTCTTCCTAATGCTTGTTTTTTTATTGCTTGTGCCATAAATTAATTACTATTTTTCTTAATAATTTCTTCTGCTAATCGCAAATAATTATTCGCTCCTTTACTCGTTGCGTCATAATTTATAATACTTTCTCCATAACTTGGAGCCTCACTCAATTTTACATTTCTTTGAATAATAGTCTCAAAAACCATATCGTTAAAATGTTTTTGAACTTCCTCAACCACCTGATTTGACAATCGTAAACGAGAATCAAACATCGTTAAAAGTAAACCTTCAATATCCAAATTCAAATTGTGAATTTTTTGAACACTTTTTATCGTATTCAATAATTTTCCCAATCCTTCTAAGGCAAAATACTCACACTGAATCGGAATAATTACCGAATCAGCAGCTGTCAAAGCATTCAAAGTCAAAAGTCCTAACGATGGCGCGCAATCAATCAAAATATAATCGTATTTATCCTTGATGCTTTCCAAAGCTACTTTCAACATATATTCTCTATTTTCCTTGTCAACCAACTCAATTTCGATAGCTACAAGGTCAATGTGTGCGGGAATCACGTCAACATTTGGCGCTGTACTTTTTACAATTGCTTCCTCTGCTTTATTGCTGTGCTCCAAAATTTGATAAGTTCCAATAGTTACATTTTCAACGTCAATTCCCAAACCCGAACTTGAATTCGCCTGAGGATCAGCATCGATTAGTAACACTTTCTTTTCTAAAACACCTAGTGAAGCAGCTAAATTAATTGAAGTTGTTGTTTTTCCAACACCCCCTTTTTGATTGGCAATAGCAATGATTTTACCCATTTATAATTTTAAATTTTGAAACGTAAAAATACAATTTATTATGGTTATTAGAAATCTAATTTGTTAACAATTGTTAACTATTTTACTTTTTAACCATTTTTTTTGGAGCAATTTCCCGCTGTCATTCCAAATCCTCACTAAAAAGTTCGGGATTTTCCCTTCCATCGGGGCTAGGGTTCCTCATTCAAATCACTTTTTAGATTAAAAATACTATTTATTTTTAATATATTTTTTACATTTACAATTCAAATTATTTTATGAATATCACTCCAGAAATACTATCGAAATTCAACGAAATCATAGGCGATTCTTATGTTTTTACCGATCAAGAAACTCGTAATCATTATGGTAAAGATGAAACTGAAGCTTTTGTTTTTCCTCCCTCAGTAGTTTTAAAACCAGGAACGCCTCAAGAGGTTTCCGAAATATTAAAAATTGCAAATCTTCATGGAATTCCAGTTACCGCAATTGGAGCAAGAACGGGTTTAAGTGGTGGTGCTTTATCGGTTCATCAAGGTATCGGCTTGTCGATGGAGCGCTTCAATAAAATAATTAATATCGATGAAAAAAACCTCCAAGTCGTTGTTGAACCTGCAGTTATTACTCAAGTTTTGCGGGAAGCCGTTGCCGAAAAAGACCTGTTTTATCCACCAGATCCAAGTAGTTTAGGAAGTTGTTGGATTGGAGGGAACGTTGCCGAAAATGCTGGTGGTGCGCGTGCTGTAAAATATGGAGTTACTAAAGATTATGTTTTAAACCTAGAGGTTGTTCTTGCCAATGGTGATATAATTTGGACAGGTGCCAATACTCTTAAAAATTCTACCGGATACAATTTAACGCAATTAATGGTGGGAAGTGAAGGAACTCTCGGAATCATCACCAAAATTGTAATGAAATTAATACCAAAAGTGAATCACACCGTTTTAATGTTGGTTCCTTTTTATGAGGCAAACCAAGCGTGTGAAGCAGTTTCTGCCATATTTAGAGCTGGAATAATACCTAGTGCTTTAGAATTTATGGAGCGCGATGCCATTGATTGGACTTTAAAATTTGTCCCTGATTTAAACGTCCAAGTGAATGACCAAGTTCAAGCGCACTTGCTTATTGAAGTCGATGGGAATTATCCTGATATTCTTTTTCAAGAAGCCGAAAAAATTATGGAAGTTGTAGAGCAATTCAACATTGATGAAGTGCTATTTGCAGATACTGAAATTCAAAAAAACTTACTTTGGAAAATGCGTCGTAGCGTTGCCGAAGCCGTTAAGTCAAATTCTATTTATAAAGAAGAAGATACGGTTGTTCCAAGATATGAATTACCAAAATTGCTATTTGGTATCAAGGAAATCGGAGCGAAATACGGATTTAAATCGGTTTGCTATGGTCACGCTGGCGATGGAAATTTACACGTAAACATCATTAAAGGCGACATGTCTGATGACAATTGGAACACAGAAGTCACCAAAGGAATCCGAGAAATTTTTGAACTTACGGTTTCCCTAAAAGGAACTTTATCTGGCGAACACGGAATTGGTTTTGTACAAAAAAACTATATGGATATTGCTTTTAGTGAATCACATTTAAAGTTAATGAAAGGTATAAAAACTATTTTTGATCCTAAAGGAATTTTGAATCCAGGTAAAATATTTCCTGATAATTTGTAAGAATTAACCGCAAAGAGTGCAAAGTTTTCGCAAGGTTCGCATAGAAAAATCTACATCATCTTTTCGTCTATTATCTCTTCGTCTATTATCTTACTGAGTTTAACAATGGCTATCTGTTTGATAAATATTCTAGTAAAATTGGATCGGCATTTTTGAAAGTTGCAGGTTGTTCAATAATATTTGCGACTCTTTTCTTGTTCAATTTCATCATTAAATCTGAATCTGTTGTAAATAAAATTGCCGATAAAAAGGGATTGTTTAAATAGGGAATTAGTTCGTTCAACCCTTCTTCAATGGTTAAAATTTTCACTTCTTCATCCGTTTGGAATTTGAAAGTCAATGCCAATTTAAGTTGGATTTCATCCGTGTTGGTTCGAATATATATATTCATTAATTGAGTATTTCCAATCGTTTTTGCTAAAGTTAATTTTGCAAATGTCCCATCGGAAATACTATCTTTTACTTTGTCAAAAAATAACTTATAGGTTTCAGTATTTGGCATAAAATATTAATCTAAAATAAAACGAAACTTACTTAATCTCTTTTAGTGCTGTTTTTCTTTTCGCGCTTCTCTTCCTTTTTTTCTTTAGCCGTTTTTAAAGGTTCCTTTTTGGTATTTTTTTTAGCGTCTTGACTTTTTGCCATGATAGTTTTTTTTAGTGATTTAGAAGTAAAGGTATCGATTATTATTTAAATAAAATGCTCCAACAGTATTAAGCCGTTGGAGCATAAAATATTTAGGAATAGGTTTGTTATTGAACCAATACCCAAGTTCCGTTAGCAATTAAACTTTCGGCTTTTTTAAATTTCATTTCTTGTGTTTGTCCGTTGGCCACATTTTGAATCGTAACAGTGTCATTACGGTTAATTTTCGGCATTTCACGAACTATAGTTTCAGTAATTTGTCGTTGTTGCGTTTCTCCAGCTTCACGATTGGCACTTTCACTACTTACAATTTCTTCTTTACTGATTTTATAATTTTCTTTTTTACGAACTTCTTTAGCTTCTTGAATTCTAGGTGCGTTTTGTTGTGGTAAATCACCTTTAAATAAAAATGAAATTACTTCTTTATTTACACCATTAATCATATTGCTGAACAAATTAAAAGCTTCAAATTTGTAAATTAGCAATGGATCTTTTTGCTCGTGCACCGCCAACTGAACCGATTGTTTCAATTCGTCCATTTTACGCAAGTGCTTTTTCCATGCTTCATCCACAATAGCTAACGTGATATTTTTTTCAAAATCGGCTACCAATTGTTTTCCTTGAGTTTCATAAGCACGTTTCAAATCAGTAATTACTTCTAACGATTTAATTCCGTCAGAAAATGGAATTACAATGCGCTCAAAATGATTGGTTTTTTCCTCAAATACATTTTTGATAATTGGATAAGCTTCTCTTGCGCTTCTTTCCGCCTTTTCAGTATAATAGGCCAAAGCCGCCTTGTAAGTTTTTCCTGTCAATTCGATATCCGTCATTTTCAAGAAATCACCTTCTGAAACTGGAGAAGTAATGGAGAAATAACGAATTAATTCAAACTCGAAATTTTTAAAATCACCTGACAATTTATTGTTATTCACAATTATTTCGCAAGTATCGTACATCATATTGGCAATATCCAATTTCAAACGCTCTCCAAATAACGCATGACGACGACGCTTGTATACTACTTCACGTTGTGCATTCATTACGTCATCATATTCTAATAAACGCTTACGAACACCAAAATTGTTTTCTTCAACTTTTTTCTGAGCTCGTTCTATAGATTTGGTCATCATAGAATGCTGAATAACTTCACCTTCTTTCAATCCCATTCTGTCCATAACTTTCGCAACACGCTCTGAACCGAACAAACGCATCAAGTTGTCTTCAAGTGACACATAAAATTGTGAACTTCCTGGATCTCCTTGACGACCAGCACGACCTCTTAACTGACGGTCAACACGGCGTGAATCGTGTCGCTCCGTTCCAATAATTGCTAATCCACCAGCAGCTTTTACCTCTGCTGATAATTTAATATCCGTTCCACGACCAGCCATATTTGTAGCAATTGTTACTACTCCAGCTTTACCCGCTTCTTCAACAATTTGAGCTTCTTGCTTGTGCATTTTTGCATTCAATACGTTATGCGTTACGCCACGCATTTTCAACATTCTACTCAATAATTCTGAAATTTCTACCGATGTTGTTCCAATTAATACTGGTCTTCCTGCAGCAGATAATTCAGTTACATCTTCAATAACAGCATTGAATTTTTCACGAGTCGTTTTATAAATTAAATCTTCTCTATCGTTTCTTGACATTGGACGATTCGTAGGAATTTCAACGACATCCAATTTATAAATTTCCCAAAGTTCACCAGCTTCAGTTACCGCAGTTCCAGTCATACCGGCTAACTTGCTGTACATTCTGAAGTAATTCTGTAAAGTTACTGTAGCAAATGTTTGCGTTGCAGCTTCAATTTTTACATTTTCTTTAGCTTCAATCGCTTGGTGCAAACCATCAGAATAACGACGTCCATCCATGATACGACCCGTTTGCTCATCTACAATCATGATTTTATTGTCCATGATTACATATTCTACATCTTTTTCAAATAAAGAATAGGCTTTCAACAATTGAGTTAATGTGTGAATTCTTTCACTCTTGATACTGAAATCTTGAAACAACATTTCTTTTGCTTCAGCTTCAGCATCTTTATCTAAATTTTGTCTTTCTATAGCTGCAATCTCAGTTCCAATATCTGGAAGAATAAAGAAAGTACTATCGGTATCTTTTGATAAAAATTTAATTCCATTATCTGATAATTCAACCTGATTGTTTTTTTCTTCGATTACAAAATACAACGCCTCATCCACTAAGTGCATGTCTCTTTTATTGTCTTGTAAATATTGATTTTCAGTTTTTTGAAGTAATTGCTTGATACCTTCTTCACTTAAAAACTTAATTAAAGCTTTGTTTTTTGGTAAACTTCGATAAGCGCGTAATAAGTTAAAACCACCGTCTTTAGTGTTTCCTTCCTTAATTAATCGTTTTGCCTCGGTTAAAAAACCATTTGACAATTGTCTTTGTAAATTAACTAAATTTTCAATTTTTGGTTTCAATTCGTTAAACTCATGTCGGTCCCCTTGAGGAACTGGACCTGAAATAATTAATGGCGTTCTTGCATCATCAATTAAAACTGAATCGACCTCATCTACAATTGCAAAATTGTGTTTTCTTTGAACTAATTCTGCTGGAGAATGCGCCATATTATCTCTCAAATAATCGAAACCAAATTCGTTATTTGTTCCATAAGTAATATCAGCTTCGTAGGCTTTTCTTCTTTCGTCAGAATTCGGTTGGTGGTTGTCGATACAATCAACTGTCAATCCGTGAAATTCGAACAATGGTGCTTTCCAAGTACTATCTCTTTTTGCTAAATAGTCATTTACAGTTACTAAGTGTACGCCGTTTCCAGTCAGGGCATTTAAATACAAAGGCAAAGTTGCTACCAATGTTTTTCCTTCACCTGTTTGCATCTCTGCAACTTTTCCACCGTGAAGAACCATCCCACCGATTAACTGAACGTCATAATGAACCATATCCCAAGTGATTTGCTTTCCAGCCGCACTCCAAGAATTTGCCCAAACGGCATGATCACCTTCTAATGTGATGTAAGTTTTTGTAGAAGATAACTCTCTGTCTTTTGCAGTAGCAGTAACTTTTACAGAAGTATTTTCTTTGAATCGTTTTGCGGTTTCTTTAATTACAGCAAATGCTTCAGGAAGAATGTCGTTCAAAGTTTTTTCAGAAATCTCGTAAGCTTCTTTTTCTAAAGTATCGATTTCTAAATACAAATCTTCTCTTTTGTCAATATCTTCAATCGTTTCAACTTCAGCTTGAAGAGTAGCAATTTTAGCATCTTTTTCAGATCGAGCTTGTTTAATCAACTCTTTAAAGTAAGCTGTTTTTGCTCTCAATTCATCATGTGACAATGATTCTAAGGCGCTTTCAAACGATTTTATTTTAGTAATATTACCTTGTAATGCTTTAACATCTTGTTTCGATTTATCACCTACAAAGACTTTTAATATGCTGTTTATGAAACTCATAATATGATTTCTATTTCAATTTATAATGTGTGTGCAAAATAACCAAAAAAAAAGCCTCGTTGGAGACTTTTCATTGGTTTTAATATTTTTTTAATACTCATCCTCGTTCCAAAGATAATCTTCGTCAGTAGGATAATCAGGCCAAATTTCTTCCATTGATTCATAAATCTCTCCTTCATCCTCTATAGATTGTAGGTTCTCCACTACTTCAAGTGGCGCACCAGCTCTAATAGCGTAGTCAATAAGTTCGTCTTTGGTCGCAGGCCACGGCGCATCACTTAAATAAGATGCTAATTCTAATGTCCAATACATTTTTACTTATTTTTAGTTTATGCAAAAATAATTTTTTTACTTAAAAAGTCAAGTAAAATTCCATTTATTTTACAAAATAGTTAAGAACGTGTATAATTTTACCTAAATATTGGTTTTAAATATCTGATTATCAATATTTTAATAAAATAATTTTTTTCTAGAAATTACTTTCTTGGAATCCATTTAACTTCGGCAGCTTTTAAGTCGTAACTCAACTTCCGTGCCAACACAAAAAGGTAGTCAGAAAGGCGGTTTAAGTACTTAATTGCGTTTTCATCCACAGGTTCATTATGGTCTAAATGCACTGCTAATCGTTCGGCACGACGGCATACGCATCTTGCGATGTGACAATATGACACTGTTGTATGTCCTCCAGGCAAAATAAAATGAGTCATTGGCGGAAGCAATTCTTCCATAGTATCAATTTCTTTTTCTAAAAATTCAATATCGCTTTCAACAATCCCCAGATTTTTCAATCTTAATTCTCCATTTTTTTTGACAGCTTTTTCAGGTGGTGTTGCGAGAATTGCTCCAACAGTAAATAATCGATCTTGAACTTCGATCAAAACCTCTTTATAATGAGAATCCATTTCTTGATCGCGAAGTAAACCAATATGAGAATTTAATTCATCAACAGTTCCGTAGCTTTCTATTCTAATATGGTCTTTTGGAACTCTTGTTCCTCCAAAAAGCGCCGTGGTTCCTGTATCTCCTGTTTTAGTATAAATTTTCATTTTACCGATTTAGTTTTTATTATTGGTGTCACTTTCAATTAAGCCATCACGCAAACGGATCACTCGGTGCGCATAAGCCGCAACTTCTTCCTCGTGAGTTACGATAATTACCGTATTTCCTAATTTATGAATATCACCAAATAATTTCATGATTTCTTCAGATGTTTTACTGTCCAAATTTCCCGTAGGTTCATCGGCCAAAATTATCGAAGGCTTGTTTACCAATGCTCTAGCAACCGCAACACGCTGACGTTGTCCTCCAGAAAGTTGGTTGGGTTGGTGATCCATTCTATCGGCTAAACCAACTTGTTTTAAAACTTCTTCAGCTCGAATCATTCTATCTGTTTTGGAGTATCCTGCATAAACCATCGGTAAAGCAACATTTTCTAATGCTGTTGTTCGTGGCAGAAGATTGAATGTTTGAAATACAAAACCAATTTCCTTATTACGAATTTCAGCTAGTTCATCGTCGTGCATTTTACTAACGTCTTTTCCGTTCAATATATAACTTCCAGATGTTGGCGTATCTAAACAACCCAATAGATTCATTAATGTTGATTTTCCAGAACCTGAAGGCCCCATTAAAGCAACATATTCTCCTTTATTTATTTCTAAATCAATTCCTTTTAGAACATAAACAATTTCATTTCCTAGAACGAAATCTCTTTTTATTTTGGTGATTTGAATTAGTGGTTTTGCCATTTTTATTTGGAATTCAATTGGTGTTAGTTTATGTAATTTTATTTTAGGCATTAAAAGTACAAAAAGGAAGTATCGATTTCCTAATTACTTCTCTTTTTTTAACTTTTCAAATTATACTCGAATGGTAAAATGTTCCTTAACTTGTTCCTTTCGAATAAATGCTAATCCAAATGAAAAGATATCAATTGTGACGTTAAAATTAGAACTTGCAACAACTGATTTCCATTGTTTTTGAGTTACTTTGGAATTATGTGGATTTTCGAAAATAATACAAGTTTCATTATTCGCAAAAGCAATAATCGACTCTAATTCAATATTTTGATCATTTAAATAAGTCGAATCTATATAAATAAAATCAACTTTTAAAGTTTCATTTTCTTTATTTTCCGAAATATAAATCCCTTTTTCAAACTGGAAATAATGAAACAATCGATTTAAAAATTTTCCTTTTTTAGTCTTTGTTTCAATATTTGGAAAGTAAGGAGACAAGTTTTTTTTGTTATAAAAACATTTGGTAATCAATAAAAAAACAAATGGAGAATGAACCCCATGTTCGTTTTTGGAGTTCCAGAGAAATTGTAAATAAGTTTTTATTCGAAACAACATAAATCTCTTTTAAAAATAATACTTACCCTTCCATTTTACTAGAAAGTTCGAACCATCTTTCCTCTTTTGATTCTATTTTATTGATGATATTCTTCAATTCATTTGCCTTTTTCTCAATAGCATTTTCTTCCACTTTTCCGTCAGTGAACAATTGCTCAATTTTGGCTTTTTCAATTTCTAAATCTTTGATGTCTCTCTCAATTTTCTGAAATTCTTTCTGCTCATTAAAGGTCAAATTCCCTGTTGGATTATTTTGTTTCCAATCGTTTTTAGCTGTCGTTGCGAGGTTCGAAGCAATCTCTTTTTGTGCCACGTCCACACTGTCTTCATACGCTCTAAAGTCAGAGTAATTTCCGGGAAAATTTTCTATTTCACCTTGACCTCTAAACACAAATAAGTGATCTACAATTTTATCCATAAAGTAACGGTCGTGCGAAACAACGAGTAAACATCCAGGGAAATCCAATAGAAAACTCTCTAACACATTTAGCGTTACTATATCTAAATCATTCGTTGGTTCATCAAGAATTAAAAAATTTGGATTCTGAATCAAAACCGTACATAAATACAAACGTTTCAACTCGCCACCACTCAATTTTTCAACATAATCGTACTGCTTTTTGCTATCAAATAAAAATCGTTCTAACAATTGCGAAGCCGAAATAATTTTCCCTTTTGTCAACGGAATGTACTCGCCATATTCTTTAATCACATCAATTACACGCTGCGCCGGTTTTGGATTGATCCCACTTTGAGTGTAATAACCAATTTTTATCGTTTCTCCCACAACTACTTTTCCACTATCAAGCGGTAATGTGCCGGTAAGTAAATTTAAAAAAGTAGATTTTCCTGTTCCGTTTTTACCTATAATTCCGATGCGTTCTCCACGTTGAAAATCAAAATCAAAATTATCTAAAATGACTTGGTCCTTGAATTTTTTAGATATCTTGTGAAGCTCAATAATTTTGCTTCCCATGCGTTCCATATTAATTTCTAATTCCACCACATTTTCCTTTCTTCGACTTTGCGCTTTCTCCTTAATTACATAAAAATCATCTTGACGAGATTTCGATTTCGTAGTTCTCGCTTTTGGTTGGCGACGCATCCATTCTAATTCTTTTACAAATAGGTTTTGCGCTTTATCAATACTCGAATTTTCAGAAGCAATTCTTTCCTCTTTTTTCTCTAAATAATAGGAGTAATTTCCTTTATATTGGTATATTTTTCCGTTGTCTAATTCTATGATTTCATTACAAACGCGCTCTAAAAAGAAACGATCGTGAGTAACCATAAACAACGTAATATTTTCTTTTGCAAAATAACTTTCAAGCCATTCAATCATCTCTAAATCCAAGTGATTCGTTGGCTCGTCAAGAATTAATAAATCGGGGCGATTGATTAATATAATTGCTAATGACAGCCTTTTTTTCTGTCCTCCAGAAAGATTTTTAACTTTTAATTTAAAATCCTCCAACTTCAATTTGAACAATATTTGCTTGTATTGGGTTTCAAAATCCCAAGCATTGTGCTGGTCCATTCCATCAAAAGCTTTTTGATACGCTTCTTGATCATCCGGGTTTTCCAGAGCTTTTTCGTAAGCTTCAATAACTTTTAAACTTTCATTATCTGATGCAAAAATGCTTTCCTCAATTGTTAATTCGTCTTGTAATTTATTATCTTGTGATAAAAAAGCCATTCTAATACTTTTTCTCAACACCACTTGTCCGGTATCAGGTTCGTCAAAACCATTTATGATGTTCATAATGGTAGTTTTTCCAGAACCGTTTTTGGCTATGAAAGCAATTTTTTGATCTTTATTGATTCCAAAAGATATGTTTTCAAAAAGTGTTTTTTCTCCAAATGATTTAGAGATATTTTCAACAGATAAATAATTCACAAGTGTAATTTTTTTGCAAAAGTAAGCTATTGTATTGAAACTTGTTGCTTTGAAACTTTGCAACTTAACAACTTAAAATATATCTTTGAAAAATGCAATTATCAGTAATCATCCTTAATTATAATGTTCGCTTCTTTTTAGAGCAATGTGTTGCAAGTGTTCAAGAGGCACTTTCCAACATTGATAGTGAAATTATTGTAGTTGATAATCATTCTCAAGATGGTAGTTGCGAAATGATTAAATCTCGTTTTCCAAACGTGAAACTCATTGAAAACAATTCTAATCTAGGATTTCCAAAAGGCAATAATATTGGTGTGGCTCAGGCCAATGGCGATTACATTTGTATATTGAATCCAGATACTGTTGTTGCAGTAGATACCTTCGAAAAGATTCTCGCATTTGCTGAAAAGCAAGAAAACCTTGGAATTATTGGGTGTAAATTAATAGACGGTTCAGGTAATTTTTTACCAGAAAGTAAAAGAGGAATTCCAACACCATTTGTAGCGTTAACCAAAATATTTGGACTTTATAATTTATTTCCAAATTGTAAACTTTTTAATCGTTATTATGCGCAGCATTTATCTGAAAATGAAACTGGAAAAGTGGATATTTTAGTTGGTGCTTTTATGGTAATGAAGCAAGACTTGTATAATGAAATTGGTGGTTTTGACGAAAATTGTTTTATGTATTCTGACGATATTGATTTGTCTTATATGGCCTTAAAAAATGGAAAATTCAATTATTATTTCCATGAAACTTCCGTTATACATTATAAAGGGGAAAGTACAGTAAAAGATGGTTTGTACATGAAGCGATTCCGAGAAGCAATGCAGTTTTTTTACAAGAAACATTATAAAAGTTCGGTACTTTTTGATTTTTTCATGAAAATAGGAGTTCTATTATTTACGTTGATTAAAAAAAATCAAGGAAACATAAAGCCGATTGAAGTAGATAATTATATTTTGATTTCAGAAGATGAAAATTTGAAGAGTAAATTAGAGCAACAATTGAATAAAAAATTAGATTGGGAAACAAAATTAGATTCAAATACCTTATTTTCGCATAGAAATAAAAGTGAAAAACAAACAGAGATTCTATTGGATAATAGCTCTTTTTCTTTTAAAGAAATTATTTCCTTTTTAGAATTACATAAAAATCTAACTTTTACTTTTAAGATTATTCCTAAAAATACGTTATTTATGATTGGAAGTAATAATAGTAACGACAAAGGGATAGTTGTAAAAATTGATTAAAATTTCATTTTGCGCAGTTAATATTCATATTAATTAGTAATTTTGCAAAACGAACACACAAAAACAACTTTAGTTTAAGAATATGGCAAAGTTTGAATTGAAATTACCAAAAATGGGAGAAAGCGTTGCTGAAGCGACAATTACCAATTGGTTAAAAAAAGTTGGAGATAAAATAGCAATCGATGAGGCGGTATTAGAAATTGCTACCGACAAAGTGGATAGTGAAATCCCTTCTGAAATTTCAGGTGTTTTATCTGAAATTCTTTTTAATGTAGATGATATTGTAAAAGTAGGGCAAACCATAGCCATTATTGAAACTGAAGCTCAAGACGTATCTCCTGTTGTTGAAACCCCAGAAGTTGCTCCAGAAAGCGTTGTTGCTGTTGAAGAAATTATTGAAAAAGCTGTCGCTGTTGTTACTGAGCCTATTAATTTTTCAAGTTCAGACAAATTCTTTTCCCCTTTAGTTAAAAATATTGCCAAACAAGAAGGAATCTCAATAGCAGAATTGGAAGCTATAAATGGTTCTGGAAAAGAAGGTCGTGTAACCAAAGAAGATATTTTGAAATTTGTGGAAAGCCGTAAATCAAATGTTGCAGTTCCAGTTTCAATGCCAATAAGTAGTTTCCAAGAAACAAAAGCTGCTCCAGTTTCTGTAAATGGTGGGGATGAAATTGTGGAAATGGATAGAATGCGCAAGCTAATTTCTGGTTACATGATGGCTTCTATTAACACGTCTGCTCACGTGCAGTCGTTTATTGAAGTGGATGTTACCAATATTTGGAAGTGGCGTGAGAAAAACAAAATCGCTTTTGAAAAGAGAGAAGGTGAGAAGCTGACTTTTACTCCAATTTTTATGGAAGCAGTAGCAAAAGCGTTAAAAGATTTCCCAGGAATGAATATTTCTGTGGATGGCGAATATATTATCAAAAAGAAAAATATCAATTTGGGTATGGCTGCGGCGTTACCAAATGGAAATTTGATTGTTCCTGTTATAAAAAATGCAGACCAGCTAAATTTAGTTGGAATGGCCAAAGCCGTTAACGATTTAGGAAACCGCGCGAAAGAAGGTAAGTTAAAACCAGATGATACTCAAGGTGGTACCTATACCGTAACGAATGTGGGAACTTTCGGAAGTGTTTTTGGAACTCCAATTATCAATCAGCCGCAAGTGGGGATTTTAGCATTGGGTGCCATTCGCAAAGTACCAGCGGTTATTGAAACTCCAGAAGGAGATTTCATCGGAATTCGCAACAAAATGTTCTTGTCTCACAGTTACGATCACCGTGTGGTGGACGGTGCGCTTGGAGGAAGTTTTGTAAAACGCGTTGCCGATTATCTTGAAGCATTTGACATTAATAGAGAATTTTAATTATTCTTTAAATAAATATTATTTTTTAAACCCATCTGTTGAATCAGGTGGGTTTTGTTTTTTTATATTGTATTATAAAAGTATATTTGTTTTCTAAACAATAAATAATGGAATTAAAATTAACCCGACCGATTTGCTTTTTTGATCTTGAAACTACCGGTATTGATGTGGCTAAAGATAGAATTGTTGAAATAGCGATTTTTAAGGTTTTTCCTAATGGGAATAAGGAAAGCAAGACGTGGTTAGTTAATCCGACGGTTCCCATTCCACCTCAATCGACGGCTGTTCATGGAATTTCCAATGAGAAAGTGGCCAACGAACCAACTTTTAAAGAACTGGCTCCTTTTATTTATAATATGATTAAAGACAGTGATTTAGCGGGTTACAATTCTGATCGATTTGACATTCCGTTATTAGCGGAAGAATTGTTGCGTGCTGGAGTTGATTTTGACATGAAAGGACGAGTTTCTGTGGATGTTCAAACGGTTTTTCATAAAAAGGAAGAACGAACTTTGAGTGCGGCATTGAAATTTTATTGTGGTGAAGATTTGGTGAATGCCCATTCAGCTGAAGCCGATACGATGGCGACTTACGAGATTTTGAAAGCCCAGTTGGATCGTTATTCCGATTTAGAGAACGACATGAAAGCCCTATCAGAATTTACCACTAGAAAAAAGAACGCTGATTTTGCAGGAATGATTGCTTTTGATGAAGATGGCGATGAGGTTTTTAATTTTGGAAAACACAAAGGAGTAAAAGTAAACGCTGTTTTGGAAGCTGAACCAGGTTATTATAGCTGGATTCAAAACGCCGATTTCCCATTGTATACCAAGAAAATTCTGACAGCAATAAAGTTGAGAAAATTGAATACAAAATAAGAACGATTGAGTTAATTGAAACAAAATATTCTAGCCCCGATAATAGTGGAAATCCCTCGCTTTTTAGCGAGGATTGAAACGAATAGCGGGAAAAAGCTCCAAAAAAAAAATGAAAATAATCTGTATCGGTAGGAATTATACCAAGCACATTGAAGAATTAAATAATGAACGGCCTGATGAACCGGTGGTTTTTATGAAGCCAGATTCGGCGGTATTGTTGAAGCAACACCCGTTTGTGATTCCAGAATTTTCGGAAGATATTCATCATGAATTGGAGGTTATTGTGAAGATTAACAAAGTTGGGAAATACATTGAACCTAAATTTGCGCATAAATATTATGATGAAATTAGTGTTGGAATTGATTTCACCGCGAGAGATTTGCAACAAAAATTAAAAGACAAAGGGCTTCCGTGGGAAAAAGCGAAGGCATTTGATGGTTCGGCGGTGATAGGTGATTTTGTTTCTAAAAGTGACTTTAAATCGTTGGATAATCTTAATTTTGAAATGACAAATAATGGAGTTACGGTTCAAAAAGGGAATACGAGTTTAATGTTGTGGAAAATAGACGAATTGATTGCTTATGTTTCCCAATTTTTCACCCTTAAAATTGGTGATATCATTTTCACTGGAACACCAGAAGGTGTTGCTGTTGTTCGTCCAGATGATGTTTTAGAAGGATTTTTAGAAGGAAATAAATTGTTTAGAATTCAAGTAAAATAATGGCACTACATTACAATTTAGCAAAAGTATACGCGATTTCAGAGAATGATCCTGATTTTGTTCATCAAATAGTGAAAGTATTTGTTTTGGATACTCCGATTGATTTGGATCATATTAAATTAGCTATTGAAGAAAAAAACCACCAAAAATGTTTTGAGTACGCTCATAAAATAAAACCATCATTGGATTTATTGAGTTTGAATATTGCCTTAGATGAGGTAATATTAATTGAACTTTGGGCAAAATCATTGGGCAAAAAGAAAGAAGTCATTGAACTTTACAGAAGTGTTTCTGAGCGAATTGAAAAAGCCATTAAGGAAATCAAAAAGGATTTCAACCTAAAAAACGTTATTATTTAAATCAAATTTTTCATCAATTTCATTTATGAAAGCAGCAATAATCACCATTGGAGACGAGATATTAATTGGCCAAATTGTAGATACTAATTCGGGTTTTATTGCCAAATCATTGGATAAAATTGGGATTGAAATTTGTGAAATGATCTCTATTAGTGATAATAAAAATCACATTTTAGAAACGTTTGCCAAACTCCAGAATCAAGTTGATTTAGTATTAATTACCGGCGGTCTTGGACCAACGAAAGACGATATTACTAAACATACCTTTTGTGAGTATTTTGAGGATCAACTAATTAGAAATGAAGAAGTTGAAAAACATGTTATTGAATTGATTGAAAAAGCGATGAATCGTCCTGCTTCGCAAATGAATAAAGACCAAGCATTGGTTCCTTCAAAATGTACTGTGTTGCATAATGCCGTGGGAACAGCTCCGGGGATGTGGATAAAAAAAGAAAATACTGTTTATATTTCGTTGCCTGGGGTACCTTATGAAATGAAATATATTATAGAAAATGGGATTATTCCAAAAATAGTTAAAGAATACAAGCGTCCTTATATCATTCACAAAACCATTATGACCTACGGGCAAGGGGAGAGTTTGGTTGCGGAACGAATTGAAGATTGGGAAAATAGTTTACCTGAATTTATTAAATTGGCTTATTTGCCAAGTCCTGGAAGAGTGAGATTACGACTTTCGGCAAGAGGAATTGACAAAGAATTTTTAGAACAAAAAATCAATGAAAATGTACTTTCATTAACTCAATTAATAGGGGATATTATTGTTGGTTATGAAGAAGATGAAACAATTGAGGTAATACTTGGGCGATTGTTAACTAGTAAAAAAGCTACCTTGGCAACAGCAGAAAGTTGTACGGGAGGAAAGATTGCTCAAATGATTACGTCGGTTCCTGGTGCATCGAATTATTTCAAGGGAAGTGTGGTGAGTTATGCTACTGAAACCAAAATATCAGTACTTGGAATTTCTTCAGAATTAATAAAAGAACATTCGGTGGTTAGTTTTGAAGTGGCAAAAGAAATGGCATTGGCGGTTAAAAAATTGATGAATACCGATTATGCAATTGCCACTACCGGTAATGCGGGACCTTCAAAAGGAGATGGAAATTCGGAAATTGGAACTGTTTTTATAGCAATTGCGACTCCAAATGATCTAATTGTTGAAGAATTTAACTTTGGTCAACCGCGTGTAAAAGCGATAGATAGGGCTGTAAATAAGGCTTTTGAAATGCTACAGAAAGAAATTTTAAAAAATGTACTTTAATAATTTTGTATTATAGGTTTATTTTTTGTTTCTTTGCACCCTGATTTTGAATAACGATAAAAGATAAGCATAATGTCAAGAGTTTGTGACCTTACTGGTAAAAAAGCAATGGTAGGAAATAATGTTTCCCACGCCATGAATAAAACTAAAAGAAAGTTTTCTGTAAACTTACTAAAAAAACGTTTTTATCTTCCTGAAGAAGACAGATGGATTACTCTTAGAGTAGCTGCATCTACAATTAAAACGATCAATAAAAATGGAATCGCTGCAGTTTTGAAAAAAGCACAGTCAGAAGGATTTATTAAATAATCCTCTCGTAAACCGAGAAGAATAATCATACAAAATGGCAAAAAAAGGTAATAGAATTCAGGTGATTTTAGAATGTACTGAGCACAAAACTTCAGGTGTTCCAGGTACTTCTAGATATATAACAACAAAGAACAAAAAAAATACTCCAGATAGATTAGAGATTAAAAAATTCAATCCAATCTTGAAACGTGTAACTGTTCACAAAGAAATTAAATAATTAGGGACTCAATTAAGGTTCATTAAAACAATATAAGTCATGGCAAAGAAAACCGTAGCAACATTACAGACAGCTTCTAAAAGATTGTCAAAAGCTATCAAAATGGTAAAATCTCCTAAAACTGGAGCATATACTTTCGTAGAATCTATTATGGCTCCTGAATTGGTAGACGATTTCTTGAAAAATAAATAATTTTTCAAAAGCATTATATAGAAAAGCTACTTTCATTCGGAAGTAGCTTTTTTATTTTTTATATTTACCACATAATTTTTTGGTTTTAAAATCACCCCCGAATTATCGGGCGACAAAATATTTAATAATGAGTTTTTTTAAAAAATTATTCTCTTCTGAAAAAAAAGAAACTAGCCTTCCTGAAGAAGTCAAAGAATCGTTGGATAAAGGATTAGAAAAATCTAAAACTACTTTTTTTTCTAAGCTGACCAAAGCCGTTGCAGGAAAGACAAAAGTTGACGCTGACGTATTAGATAATTTGGAAGAAATTCTTATCTCTTCAGATGTTGGAGTGAATACTACTCTTAAAATTATTGAGCGCATTGAAAACTATGTTTCTGAAAATAAATATTTAGGAACGGAGGAACTTAATGAAATCCTTAGAAATGAAATTGCGAGTTTACTTTCAGAAACTAATTCTGGTGAAGGAACTCAATTTGAAATCCCAACAACTACAAAACCTTATGTATTAATGGTGGTGGGAGTTAACGGCGTTGGAAAAACAACCACAATTGGTAAATTGGCATATCAATTCAAAAAACAAGGTTTTAATGTAGTTTTGGGTGCTGCTGATACTTTTAGAGCGGCAGCAATTGACCAATTACAAGTTTGGGCGGATAGAGTAGGAGTGCCATTGGTAAAACAACAAATGGGAAGTGATCCTGCATCGGTAGCATTTGATACTTTGCAATCGGCTGTTTCTCAAAATGCCGATATTGTGATTATTGATACTGCTGGTCGTTTACATAATAAAGTGAATTTAATGGCCGAATTAACTAAAGTAAAACGAGTAATGCAAAAAGTGGTTAGCGATGCGCCACACGACGTCATGTTAGTTTTAGACGGTTCAACCGGTCAAAATGCTTTTGAACAAGCAAAACAATTTACTGCTGCAACGGAAGTGACCTCTTTAGCTGTTACCAAATTAGACGGAACTGCCAAAGGTGGTGTGGTAATTGGTATTTCAGATCAGTTTCAAATACCAGTTAAATATATTGGAGTAGGTGAAGGAATTGAAGACTTACAGGTTTTCAATAAATATGAATTTGTAGATAGTTTCTTTAAATAATTAGCCGATGAATTTTCCCTCAATTAATAACATTCAACCTATATATTTGTACTTAATAAGTATTTGTTCCTTTGTAATTTCCAATTTGGTTAGAGAGAAAAGTCCTCTTTTCTATGGAATATTATTGGTTGTAGGATTAATTGCTTTCCTTTTGGGACTTTATAGCCGGATATCAAAAAAATAGTTACTGGTACAATGCGTTTATTTTTTGCCAAAGGACTTCATCAAATGTTGAAAGTGCTAAATTCGCGGAATCTGCGGCATCTCCCATTCGGATAACTACCATTTTTTTACTCGGAACAACATATATTTTTTGATCGTCTTTTCCTAAAGCCATATACATATCATTTGCTCCTGAAGCAATTAAACTGCCATTAATTTGCAACTGGGTTTGAGGTAAGCGATAACTCGATTTTCCGTTTAGCCACCATAAATAGCCATAAGACAAATTAATATTTTGTGATGAAGTTGTAGCTTGATTTAGATAAGCCGAATTAATAACTTGAGTTCCATTCCAATTTCCATTGTTGAGAGCCAATAATCCAAATCTTGCCATACTTCTAGAATTGCTAAAATAAATTCGAAGTCCTAAATTTGCACCTGTTCCAATATACCAAAAACCTGATGAACTCATTCCAATTTTATCTCTAAGTTTGGTATTGAAATAGTTGTTCCAAGTTTGTCCTGTAGCTTGTTCAACCACATCTTGAAGTTTCACATATACATTATGATACGCCCATCGGGTTCCTGCATCTGCCATATATTGAAGGTTGCTTGGAGCAACATCATCACCTAAAGTGTCATCCAAACCAGAATCCATTTTCAATAAATTCTTACAAGTAATCAAATTTTCTTTTGCCAAAGGTGCACTTGTCCATCCAGTTCCAATATAATTAGAAACTTTATTATTGGTATTAATATAGCCCTCTTGTTCGGCAATTCCTGTTACTGTAGATGTCAATGTTTTCCCTGCGCTATTCCATTTCCAAAGTGAAGTTGCGGTATGACCATTAAAGTAATTTTCCATTACAATTTTTCCATTTACAAGGATAATAAATGATTTGGTATTTTTTAGTAATAAATAATCTAGCAACGGCTGAACAGCATTTTGATTCCAACCCAAAGAAGAAATAGATTGCGTTTCCCAGGTTTCAGATCCATTAGTAGGTGGAAAGTACATGGCATTTGAACTAGATTCAGAAACAGTACTATTATTGTTTGTGGAACAATTAGTAAATGATACAATAAGAAGTAATAAAAAAATCGATTTTTTAATCATAATTGTGTTTATGTTATTACAAATATAAAAAAGTTTATTCTAAGTTGTAAAAAAAGTCCTACAAGTGGATCTGTTGTTTGAGAACTTTTTTTTAAGGTAAATAATAAACAATCTCACATATTATTTCGTCAACCTTTTTCTTTTCACAAAACAAGTTTAAATCACTTCCTCTTAATGAACTAATTAAAAGTTAAATTTATGGTATTTCATATTTTTTATTAAAAAATTTCATTTCTTTAAATATTTTTTTATATTTGCAGACAATTAGTGGCGATTTAATTATTCTACTAACTATATGAAACAGAATTTTTTTTCTGTTCATTTTTTTTCCCTCAAAATTTATCGGAGAATTTACAAAACGAAAAACTCGTGCTGTTTTTTTTGTTTTTTAAATTCAAATCAAATCGGAAGATAGTTTATTGCTATTATTCCAATTTAACTCAACTTAAAACTTTTTAAAAAATTGTTTTAGGTTTTTAAAATTATATCCTTTTTACGACAAAATCGTAAAATGGATATTTAAGTTGATTTTTTAATTTGTCAAAAACAATAATAATAGTGCAATGAATATAAATATTAAAACCAAGAAAATTAAATTAAATTAAATCAACATGAGAGTACTTATTTTATCTGCTATTTTATTAGCAACAACGAGCATATTTGCTCAAAGTGGCAAAGTAGGTTTTGGTAACACAGACCCTAAAGCGACCCTAGACGTGACTGGAACCCCCGCTGCAACATCAGTAGCTGACGGTATCATAGCTCCACGACTTACAGGTAATGAGCTAGCTGCAAAAGACGCAACATATCTTGCAGCGCAAACAGGCGCACAAGTATTTGTTTCTTCAGCTGCTTCACCACCAACTACAAAAACGGCTAATGTAACTTCCCCAGGTTACTATTATTTTGATGGTGCGGTATGGAAAAGTTTTGGTTATACGTCTTCAGGTTTTGTTGTTAAAGGAAGCCAGGCAACCAACGGTACCGACTATTCTTTCACGATATCCAATGGCTACATAACGACAAGTTCTATTGTTACAGTAAGCTACTACAACACTTCTAACGAAATTATCAGTCATGCCATTTCGTCTATTACAGCTGGTAGTTTTAACGTACAGTTTGCAGCAGTGCCTAAAAGTGGGGGCTCTATTTTATATACCATTGTAAATTAAAAAAAGTTAATAATAATTCAAACAAACAAAATGAGAAACAATAAAATATTTTTATCCATTTGTCTTTTAGTAGTTACTTCTATTTCTTTTGCTCAAGTGCAAAAAGTAGCGAAACTACAAATAGGTAATACAACATCAGCTCCTGAAGCTTCTGCTGTATTAGATGTAACCAGTACCACTCAAGGTTTTTTGCCGCCGCGCATGACCAGTTCACAATTACTATTAATTCCTGCACCTTCTGAAGGGCTTATTGTATATTGTAAAGATTGTTCAATAAAAGGACTTTATATATTTAACGGCTCTGCCTGGTCACAATTAACTGGAGGCGCTAGCATATATCAATCTTCCAACGGATCTGCAGTCGTTTCTGCTTATTCCTGCTCAACAGAGACTTCAGGAACATTGACTGCTGGAACCCTAGTTTCGGGTGTTTCACAAACTATTACCGCTAACGTAACTGAAGTTGGTACTTATAACATAAGCACTACTGCCAATGGAGTAACTTTTGCAGGAGCTGGTACTTTTGCAAGCACTGGTGATCAAGACATCGTGCTTACAGCAACTGGTACTCCAATTACTGATGGTAGTTCTGTTTTCACCTTAAACACTACCCCAAATTGTAACTTTAGTAGATCAGCAGTATTTGATTTATCTACTAACGGAACTGCTGTTGTTTCTGCTTATTCCTGCTCAACAGCTTCTGCAGGAATATTGACTGCTGGTACAGCTGTATCAGGTGTTACACAAACTATTACCGCTACAGTAACTACAGTAGGTTCGTATAATATTAGTACTATTGCAAATGGCGTAACTTTTTCAGGAACCGGCACTTTTGCAAGCGCTGGTGATCAAGACATCGTGCTTACAGCTACAGGTACACCAATTGCTGCCGAAAGTTCATTATTTACTTTAAATACTACCCCAAATTGTGACTTTAGCAGAACATCCGTATTTGATTTATCTACCAACGGAACTGCTGTTGTTTCTGCTTATTCTTGCTCAACAGCTTCTGCAGGAACTCTAACTGCTGGTACAGTTGCATCTGGGGTTACTCAAACAATTACCGCTACAGTAATTACAGTAGGTTCCTATAACATTAGTACTACTGCCAATGGTGTAACTTTTTCAGGAACTGGAACTTTTACTGGTACAGGTGCTCAAAACATCGTACTAACAGGAACAGGGACTCCACTAGCTGCTGCAGTTGGTTCTGTATTTACTTTAAACACTACCCCAAATTGTAACTTTAGTAGATCAGTGATCTCTTTATCTACCAAAGGAACTTCTGTTGTTTCTGCTTATTCTTGCTCAACGGCTTCTGCAGGAACACTAACTGCTGGTTCAGTTGCATCAGGTGTTACTCAAACTATTACTGCAACAGTAACTTCTGTTGGTTCTTACAATATTAGTACAATTGCCAATGGTGTCACTTTTACTGGTGCGGGTACTTTTTCTGGTACAGGTGCTCAAGACATCGTACTTACAGCAACAGGGACTCCAATAGCTGCTGCAGTTGGTTCTGTCTTTACTTTAAATACTACCCCAAATTGTAACTTTAGTAGAGCAGTTATCTCTTTATCTACTAATGGAACTGCTGTTGTTTCGGCTTATTCTTGTTCAACAGCTTCCTCAGGAACATTGACTCCTGGTACAGAGGTATCTGGTGTTACACAAACAATTACCGCTACAGTAACTTCAGTAGGCACGTATAACATTAGCACTACTGCTAGTGGTATAACTTTTACAGGATCGGGTACTTTTGAGGGTACAGGTGCAAGAACCATAGTGCTTACGGCAACAGGTATACCAACTCTTGGTAATACTCCCTTTACCTTAAACACCACCCCAAATTGTAACTTTAGTAGAAATGTACTTTCTTCAACGACTAACGGTACTGCTGTTGTTTCAGCTTATAGAACAACTGGTTATGCTGGAGTGTTGGCAGTTGGAAAATCTGTACAAGATTATAGACATTACATTATAGCTACAGTAACCTCAGTAGGTACCTATAACATCAGCACTACTGCCAATGGTGTAACTTTTTATAGATCCGGCACTTTTACTGCTACAGGTGACCAAGCCGTAGACCTTCAGACATCTACTATACCAACTACTGCTGGTTATGCTAGCTTTACCTTAAACACTACACCAAGTTATACCTTTACTAGATCTGTACGTGTTGCTGCTACTGTTAGTAGTGTTCACATTGGGGGAGGAGTACAAAAAGAATACCTTTCTCACAACTTGGGAGCGGATACATCATTAGACCCAAATGTACCTGTAGTTGGCCTACAAGGCGCTTATATTGCATGGGGAAAAAGAGGTCCAAACACCACAGGAAACGCACTTGTTGATTGGCAAACAGCACCAAATGATGGAGCAAACGGCTTTGCCGCTGCCCCTACTGCTGGAAATTCTAATTCTAGTACAATTTCTAATTGGGTTACCTCCCCAATAACAAACATGTATACTTGGTTGGACGCTAGCGGAACTAAAACAGCTCTTGACCCTTGTCCAGCTGGCTTCAGAATACCTTCGAGAAGTGATTGGGAAAAATTAAAAGACAACAACACGTATAGTAAAACAGGAACATTTACATCAGGTGCTACTGAGTATGGCTCTGCGATACATTATGGTCCTAATGCAAGTACCAAAAGTATTACTTTACCTGCTGTTGGCCGCATTAACTTGTCTAAAATAATAGCTGGTCGTGGTCAAAGTGGTTTCTACTGGAGTAGTACTCAAAATGGGGCTGATGGTTATGCATTTTATATTGATGGGACAGCCGGCACAATTGGTACAGCTACTAGTCTTTTAAGCGGTACACCGATACGTTGTATATCAGAAGAATAGATAGTGTATTTATAATATTTGCTGTAAAAGTCAGCCTTTTTGGCAAGTTTAGTTTAGTTATTTTAAAAATCGGTGGCATTGCCGCCGATTTTTTTTATGATAATAATTGTATTTATCCAAGACAATTAAATCAATCAAGTTGGAACGAACTTTCTTTACTTATTTATATTTGTTAAAATGAAACACAAATTAATTTTATTTTTTGTTTTATTCTGTACGGGAAACTTTTATTCGCAATCTATCACTATGGAGTTTCCGTCCTTTGCAGGCAAAGCATACGATTTTATTATTTTTCAAGGCAGTAAACAAGAAACGGTAGTGCAAGATACCATTCCGGCAAACGGAAAATTTGTACTTAAAATACCAGCTCTTTATGCTCCTTACACAGGTATGAGTCGTTGGTTAATTACGGGTACTGCAGAAGGTGGTGGTTTGGATATGGCAATTCCAGGGTACGATTTTTCTGTAAGTTGCTCGAGTAAAACACCCGATAATGATAATATTTGTTACACCGGTTTTGATTCAGTTAATGAATTGAATAGGTTGAATGCCAAGCAACAGTTAATAATAGATAAGTTTGAAGCCCTTTCTAATGTTACAAAATTGTACGATAAACAGTACTTGATTTATAAAGAGATTGAGAAAGAAAAAGAGCTGCAAATACAAGCTTATGATGCTTTTCAAAAAGAATTGAAACAAAACCCAAACTTCAATGCTCGTTTTTTGCCTATTGTAAATTTAACCAAAGGCATTTCACATCATCTCACAGAAGATTATAACCAAAAAGCACTTTTGGTGAATGAGTATGTTACCCAAATAATGAGCTTTGACGATTTATATGTATCGGGGCATTGGCAAGGAATTATTCAGAGTTGGGTGGCGTTGCAACTAAACGTAATAAATGACAAGGAACAATTTGTTCAGGATTTTACTAGAATATCAAATCGTATCACAAATCCTGCGCACTACACCGACTTTATTGGAAAGCTAACGTATTATCTTACCCAATATGGAAAAGACGATTACATAGATGCCATTGCAAAAAAGGTTTTGGGTTCGGGTAAAGTAAACGAATATTCGGGCAGCATGGCCGTTTATTTGAAAGCTATGGTAGGTATGAAAGCCCCTAATTTGGTAATAAAAAACAATAAAGATCCTATATCTTCAAACTCAATTTTACCTACGGATCAATTAAATTCTAAATATAGTTTATTGCTTTTTTACAAATCGGGTTGTGGTCCATGTGAAATTACTATCGAGGGTCTGAAGTCACATTATGAACAATTCCAAAAAAAAGGAATTAAAATTATTGCTATTTCGGCAGATAAAGAAGAATTAGTTTTTCAAAATACAGCTTCACAATTCCTATGGAAAAACACTTATTGTGATTTTGAAGGTACAACTGGAATCAATTTTAAAAACTATGCCGTTATGGGTACGCCAACAATGTTTCTTTTGAATAGCAAAGGTATTATCATAGAAAAAATTGCAACCGTAGAACAGTTATTGGTATGGAGTAAAAACAATTAATTCTAAAAATTACTAATAATTTTATAAAATCTTTCAATAAATACCTAACCGGCTTGCTATTATTTTTTATTGTAATAGTTACTTATTAAAGTATACCTGTAACAATTTCAAGCTAAACTTCTATATCATATAGGTCAATATCGTTGCTAACAACTGGGTTTGAAATAGCTAAAGGAAATCCTAGTTAGTCATTCAAGTAAAATGTATTTGTTGTTTTAGAAGCTCTTTTTTGATAAAGTCAAATAAGGAACAATATCACTTTTTATTATATCTTTGTCAAACACAATAAATACAAGGTTGAATTCGAAATGATTTTGTTTTGCAACACAAATCTCGTTAACCTTCTTATTTTTACAAAATCACTTCTAAATCATAATAATATGAAAAAAATTATTTCAATAGTTTTTTTAATACTAATTTCAGCTTGTCATCAAAAAGTGACTCAAAACGACATTACTAATTTAAATGGCTATTGGGAAATTGAGAAAGTGGTTTTTTCCAATGGTTCAAAAAAAGAGTACACCTATAATGAATCGTATGATTATTTTCAAATAAAGGAAAATTCTGGATTTAGAAAGAAAGTAATGCCGCAATTGGATGGTCGTTTTTTAGTCAACAATCAATTAGAAAAAATTAAAATTACTTTTGAGAATGAAGAGTTTTATATCAATTATAGCACTCCTTTTTCAAAATGGAAAGAAAAAATTGATGCGATTTCAAAGGATAAATTAGTTGTAATAAATGCATCAAAAGCCGAATACCATTATAAAAAAGCAGCACCAATAAATATTTTAGGAGATGGCAAAACGACTAAATAACGAAAGTTCAATTGGTGATGTTTTAAAAGAAATCATCCAAAACAATAAACTTCAACCTGGAATTGACCAAATTTCTGTTAAAGAAGCTTGGGTTTCATTAATGGGAAATGGAGTCAATAGTTATACTAAAAATGTAACCTTAAAAGGAGAAACTTTGTATGTAGAATTGTCTTCCTCTGTTTTGAGGGAAGAATTGAGTCATGGAAAATCTAAAATTATTACCATGATTAATGAAGAATTGAATCGAGAAATAATAAAAAATATAATTCTTAGATAATAGAATTAAGAATAAAAAAATCCCGTTTCATTGAAACGGGATTTTATATTTTATAAGAGTTGGATTAGAATTGCTCTCTTCCAGCAAAGTGAAATGCACTTTCTATAGCAGCGTTTTCGTCGCTATCAGAACCGTGAACAGCATTTTCTCCTATAGAAGTTGCGTATGCTTTTCTAATAGTACCTTCAGCAGCTTCAGCAGGATTGGTAGCACCAATTAATACTCTAAAATCTTCAACTGCGTTTTCTTTTTCTAAAATTGCAGCAACAATTGGTCCTCTTGACATGAATTCTACTAATTCTCCGTAAAAAGGTCTTGCAGCATGAACGGCATAAAATGCTTGAGCATCTGCCACAGTTAATTGAGTTAATTTCAAAGAAACGATTTTGAAACCTCCGTTGGTAATCATTGCTAAAATGTTCCCGATGTGTCCGTTTGCAACAGCATCTGGTTTAATCATTGTAAATGTTCTATTTGTAGCCATTTTGTAGTTTTAAATTTCGGCAAAATTAAGATATTTTAATCGAATTCCAATTTTTATATGATTATAATGTAAGAATCGTAAAATTATTATCTAAAGGTTCTAATTCATCAAATAAATTTGAAATCAATGTTATTCCAACTTCCAAATAAAACTCTGAAAAATTAGTTTGTCGTTCTTGCAAACTTTGATTTGGAAACAGCTCGTTTTGTAAGTTGATAATTCGTTCTAATTCCGATTGGTATTTCTTTTTTTGAGCTTTCAAAAATCGTTTTTCTAGATTTTCTAATCCTTTTATTTGCTTTGTTTCTTGGGCTTTTACAGCTCCTAAAAAGGATTTATCTGTTTGATTTGCAATGGCATATAATTCCGAAAATTGTTTTTTTAATGCAGTTTTCTGCGCAGAAAAATCAATTGGAATTTCAGCTATTTGTTTCACTTTTTGATTAATCAATTCTTCTTGTTTTAAAAACAATTGTTCCCAGTTTAATTGAAGTTTTTCAATCTTTTCACTCTGTTTTTTGGTTACTAAAATAGCTGAATTTCTTAATAATAAAATAGGAAAAGCACAATTAAAGGCTTCAAAAGTTGTTTTTAATTCTAGCCAATAGGCAATTTCCCCTCCGCCACCGATGTAACATAAATTTGGTAAAATTACCTCTTGATATAAAGGTCTCAGAATTACATTTGGACTGAATTTTTCTGGATTGGTTTCCAATAATTCTAATATTCCATTTTGTGAAAATGTAATTTTGGTATTGTTAATTTTAAATATTCCTTCCTCAAATAGGATTCTTTCACGCAAATTATTCTCTATATAAAAAAGATTTATTTGTCGAGGATTCACTTGAGTTGGATATTTTTTTAAGTTATCCAATGTTTTACTTGCATTTTTAAAAGAAGTATTTTGTAAAAGTTCTTCTTTAATATAAGGAATAAATTGTCTTTTCAAACTTGAGTTGTCAGCGTCTAAAATGACTAATCCGTATAATCCAAAAAGTTCATTAGCTAGTTTACGGGTAGCATTTGCAAGCGAATCATTATTTGCGTAAGCACTTTCAAATAGTTTTTTAATTTCAATGGCATTCGATCCAGATCCTAATTCCTTTTCAAAAACCGCAATTAATTCTTGGAGTCCTTCGGTTGTTAATCTTCCAACTGGTCCCGTACTTTCTTTATTCCATTTGAATTTTTTGCCTTTGAAATTAAAGTAATTTATTTCTTCAAAATCGTGGTCTTCTGTCGCCATCCAATAAATGGGGACAAAATTGTAAGTAGGATATTTCTTCTTTAATTGCTGAGTTAATTTTATAGTTGAAATTATTTTATATAAGAAATACAACGGACCAGTAAATAAATTTAACTGATGACCAGTGGTAATTGTGAATGTATTTTCTTTAGAAAGTAAAGCAATATTGTTCTTAGTTAATTCAGATATCGAAATGTTATCGTATTGATTGTTTAGAACAGAAACTAGTATTTCTCGATTATTTGTATTGAAATTTTGCTGTTTTTCCTTAATCTGATTTTCGAAATTTTCAATTGTTGGAAAACGATTGTAAAATGATTGTAAGCCAGATTCCTGATTTAAATAATCATTCATCATAGGAGTGAAATATCCTGAATTTTGATAGCTAATACAATCCGTTGGCATAGGAAATTAATTTGGAGTAAAATTACCAAAAAAAATGGGTTACTTGGTATTACTTGAAAATATCTTTCAATACTTTTTTAGATAAAATGGTAGCACCTTCAACATTTAAATGGCCACAAGTTGAGAAATATTTATCGTCATTAACCACTGTATCGAATCTTATTATTTCGGGATATAATTTTGTTACTTGTTCAAAATAAGCTCTGTTTAAAGTGTTTTCACAAATTGGTGTAGTTAATGCAATTAGTTGAATTTTGTTTTTTTTACAAAGAGCTTTGATTTTTTCATAGCTAACATTTCTGATTGGCTTCAAGCCATTCAAACTATTTTTCATGTTTTTCCCTCTACTTTTTAGTGGGTAATATCCACCATTTTGCAAGAGTACATTTGGTTTTTCTGTCCATGTTTCCCAAGTTTCTCTAAAACCTATTGCTGTTCCATACTCCATATATCTATAAAACGGTATATAAAACCAAAGGTTAAAATCAGGTTGGGTTTTCAAGTAGTTAGCCACTGTTTTTGAATCGTGAATAAAAGGTAAAAATTGAGCTAAATATTTTGGAGATGGATTGTCGGCACAAATGTTTAAATCAATTTGAATTATTACGGTTTTAATTTTGTATTTCCTTTCCACCATTAATTCGAAAAGCAATGCAGTTTCGTACAAATGAGATCCGCTCATTCCATAATTATAAGTTTTAAAACCTTTTTTTTCAAAAACTGAAGGTATAAAATGATTGTTTGCTCGTGATGAACCTAGAAAAATTATATCGTATTCTTTTCGTTCTGAATTGTAAACAAAGTTCGTTTTGTTGTGTTTATTATCATTTAAATATACCTGTGTGAAACCGATGTCTAATAAACATAATAAAAGGAACAATAATCCTAATATTTTTACTACAAATAGAATAAAATGCTTCATTAGAATTGAAAATAAATAAATGATTTATAATCTGAAAACACTCCAAGAATAACAATACCAATTAAGCATAATGCCACTTTTATCCATGAATTTTTTCCTGAAAATGGCTCAATTTTATTTCTATTGGTCCATTCAATTGCGATAAATAAACACATTAAAAGTAAAATTTCGTAGTTATAGCGTTCGTTTTTTAAATATTGTGATGCAAATTCTCCTTGAGTAAAAATTCGTTTAATATATAATACAGCTGAATTAATATTTGGTGATCTAAAGAAAATCCATGCAAAACAAGTGATTATGAAAGTAAAAAAGATTTGGCAAATTACTTTTAACGAATTCAATGAAAATTTAATTTCGACGGAATCTAAATTACTCCTATTTTTTTTCAAAAGCAAAAGTGGTAAAAAGAACATCGCATTTAGTGCTCCCCAAGCAAGAAAAGTCCAATTTGCACCATGCCAAAAACCACTTAATAGGAAGATAATAAATACATTTCTAATTTGCTTTAACTTATTGCCTTTGCTTCCTCCGAGAGGAATATACACGTAATCTTTGAACCAGGAAGACAATGAAATGTGCCATCTACGCCAAAATTCTGCTATATCTCTTGAGAAATAGGGGTAATTGAAATTTCGTAATAATTCAATTCCGAAAAGTTTAGAAACTCCCAAAGCGATATCGGAGTAACCAGAAAAATCTCCATAAATTTGAAATGCAAAGTAAAAAGCTCCTAGTAACAAGGATAGCGAATTCATGTGTTGGAAGTTGTCAAAAATTGCATTTGCATAGGTTGCACAAGTGTCTGCAATTACTACTTTTTTAAATAATCCCCATAAAATTTGATAAACCCCTGATTTTGCTTGTTCGTGGTCAAATTTTCTAGCATTTTTTACTTGAGGTAATAAATGTGTTGCTCTTTCAATGGGTCCAGCAACTAAAAGAGGAAAATAACTTACAAATAAAGAGTAATCAATAAAGTTTCGTTCTGCGGGAATTCGTTTGTAATAGATATCAATAACATAGGATAATCCGTGAAAGGTGTAAAATGAAATTCCTACAGGTAAAATCAATTTCAGTAACAATGGATTTGCATAGAAACCGAATGAACCAATCATATTTGCCATTGAAGTTGCAAAAAAATCATAGTATTTAAAAACACCTAAGAACCCTAAATTGACAATTACGCTTAACCAAAACCAAAATTTACGAGATTTAATGGTGTTTCCTTTTTCAATTTGTAATGCTGTAAAATAATCTAAAAAAGTAGAGAAAATGAGTAGAAATAAAAATCTCCAATCCCAACAAGAATAGAAATAGTAACTCGCAATAATCAGAATAGTGTTTTGTAATCGTTTTGAAGTTCGCCCTATAAACCAATACACTAGGAATACCAATGGAAGAAAAACTGCAAAACTGAGGGAATTGAAAAACATTTAATTTTTTGAATTGGTCTTTTAATTGCTGGCAAATATAACATTTTCAATTTTATTAGGAATTTCAAAAAAACATTTAGATATTTGTCTAAATATTTAAATAAATATTATGAATGCTGTTTTTAAGGCGTTAAACGATGTTACTAGACGTGAAATATTGGAACTTTTGAAGGATAAAGAGATGCAAGCTGGCGAAATTGCTGCTTACTTTGCCATTTCAAAGCCCAGTATTTCTCATCATTTGGATATTTTAAAACAAGCTGATTTGATTGCCTCAGAAAAGAAAGGACAGTTTGTGATTTACTCCATTAATACCACAATTATGGAAGATGTTTTACAATGGATTTTAACTTTTAAAAAATAAATAACATGAATTTTTCATTAAAAAAAGAATTGCCAACTTTAGGAATAACTATTTTACCACTTTTGTATTTAGGATCGGTATGGAATTCTTTGCCTGAAACGGTGCCTATACATTGGAATTTAGAGGGAGACATAGATAATTGGGGTAGTAAATACGCTTTAATTGGGTTGGTATTTTTAATGCCAATTCTAACCTATATATTAATGCTTGTAGTTCCCAAAATTGATCCAAAAAAACGCATAGAAGCAATGGGTGGCAAATACGACCAATTCAAGTTTATTTTAGTTGCATTTATGTCAGTTTTATCTATTTTTATTATTTACATTTCTAAAAATCAAAAACTTTCAAGTCCCGGAATTATTTTTGTATTGGTAGGAATTTTATATATTTCCTTGGGTAATTATTTTAAAGTGCTCAAACAAAATTATTTCATTGGTATAAAAACGCCGTGGACATTAGAAAATGAAGAGGTATGGAAATTAACGCATTTATTGGCAGGAAAAATGTGGGTTATAGGAGGATTAGCAGTTGTAATTTTGAGTTTAATTCTTCCGGAAAATATTAATTTTTATTGTTTTATGGGAATTACAGCTATAATTTCAATTGTGCCGATAGTTTATTCCTACCTAATTTATAAGAAACTTAAAAATACAAATCAGTAGTTTTTAACGGATATATGCGATAAAGTTATTTTTTGCTGTTATTTTTGTCAAAAACAAATTAATTGGAAAACAACGTTTTTATAATCACCCCGCCGTTCACGCAACTGAACACGCCTTATCCGGCTTCTGCCTATATCAAAGGTTTTCTTAATACGTTGAATGTTCCAACTGTTCAAGCTGATTTGGGAATTGAGGTGATTTTAGAATTGTTTTCCAAAGAAGGACTTACAAATTTATTTAAAGTTGAAAGTTTAAAGTTGATTATTGATGAACTTTCAGATAATTCCTCTCGTATTTTAGCCTTACAAGACGAATATATTAAAACGATTGATTGTGTTATTTCTTTTTTACAAGGAAAAAATCCAACATTAGCATTGCAAATTTGTCAAGGTGATTATTTGCCTGAAGCTTCCCGTTTCAATCAAATTGAAGAGATGGATTGGGCTTTTGGAACCATGGGAACCCAAGATAAAGCCAAGCATTTGGCCACTTTGTACTTAGAAGACATTTCTGATTTTATAGTTGAATGTATTGATGAAAATTTTGGTTTTAGTCGCTATGCAGAGCGTTTGGGTAGAAGCGCTAATTCATTTGATGAATTGTATGATAATTTAAATCAAGAGTTTACTTATATTGATACCATTTTGATTTCGATATTAAAATCGAAAATTGAAACTCTTAAGCCTTCATTATTTCTTATTTCAGTTCCCTTTCCAGGAAATTTATACGCTGCTTTTCGTTGTGCGCAATGGGTGAAGAAAAATCATCCAAATATTAAAATTGCAATGGGAGGTGGTTTTCCAAATACAGAATTGCGTTCCCTTTCTGACAAAAGAGTTTTTGATTTTTTCGATTTTATTACTCTCGACGATGGCGAATTACCACTAAAATTGCTAATTGATAGTTTTAATCCAGAATCAACTGGGGAATATAAAAGAACTTTTCTATTAGAAAATGGGGAAGTGGTTTATAAAAACAATTCTGCCAAATCCGATTACAAACAAGCAGAAGCGGGAACTCCTGATTATTCCGATTTACTTTTAGATAAATACATTTCTGTAATTGAAATTGTAAATCCAATGCATCGAATGTGGAGTGATGGTCGTTGGAATAAGCTAACCATGGCGCACGGTTGTTATTGGGGAAAATGTACATTTTGTGATATTTCATTGGATTATATAAAATTATACGAACCCGTTGCGGCCAATATTTTGTGTGATAGAATAGAACATTTAATTGAGCAAACGGGTCAAAACGGTTTTCACTTTGTTGACGAAGCCGCTCCTCCAGCATTAATGAGAGCTTTAGCATTAGAGATTTTAAGAAGAAAAATTGATGTTACTTGGTGGACCAATATCCGATTTGAAAAGAGTTTTTCTAAAGAACTTTGTCAGTTGTTGAAAGCCTCGGGTTGTATTGCTGTTTCTGGCGGATTGGAAGTTGCCTCAGATAGATTATTGGAACTTATTGATAAAGGAGTAACTGTTGAACAAGTTGCAAAAGTGACTCGAAATTTCACTGAAGCTGGAGTTATGGTTCATGCTTATTTAATGTATGGATATCCAACACAAACGGTTCAAGAAACGATTGATAGTTTGGAAATGGTGCGTCAGCTATTTGAAGTTGGAATACTACAATCCGGATTTTGGCATCAATTTGCAATGACAGCTCATAGTCCCATTGGATTAAATCCAGAAAAATATGGTGTTATTAAAGATACTCAGGAAATAGGAACATTTGCCAATAACGATATTAATTTTACAGATACTACAGGAATTGATCATAATCAATTTAGTTTTGGGTTAAAGAAATCACTTTATAATTTCATGCACGGAATATGTTTAGATTATCCATTACAAGATTGGTTTGATTTTAAAATACCACTAACTACAATTTCAGAAGATTTCATTTATAATGCATTAACTGAAGAAACAGATTTTTCTATTAAGCCCAATTCAAAAGTGGTTTGGATAGGAGGAGAGCCACAAGTTTCTAATTTTGTTAAAACAAAAAAAGGGAATTCTTGGGAAATGACAGAACTAAAATTTCACGATAAAAAAGAAACTTATTCTATTCAATTGAATCGAGAAGAGGGCGATTGGTTAATTGAAACACTCAATAAAATTTCAGTTTCGAATACTAAGTTATTTACTTTACTGGAAATAAAATCTGACTTTGAATCACATTTTGAGAACTTTGAATTATTTTGGTTTTCAAAGCCCGTAGTTATTTTGAGGACTTACGGTTTGCTAATTATCTAATTATTAGATAATTGTTTTATTTGTCGAAATATTATTATATTTTTGAGAATTGTAATTCAAATAAATGAAAAACTTTTTTCAATTAGTCCTATTATTGCTGCTTTGTACTTCTTTGAAGGCACAAGATAAAAACGTTTTTGATGTGGCTCGCAAAGGGACATTAATAGAAATGGAAGCTATTTACAAGCAAAAAACCGAGCTTGTTGATGCTGTTAATGATAATAAAGCAACACCGCTGATTTTAGCTTGTTACAGAAATAACGAAGCGGTAGCTTTGTATTTAACTGATAAAGTTTCCAATATAAATTACAATTCTGGAATGGGAACTGCATTGATGGCAGCAATTATGTCGGGAAATAAAGTTATTATTCAGAAATTAATTTCAAAAAAAGCCGATTTAGATCAAAAAGATACTCAAGGAAAAACAGCTTTAATCTATGCTGCCTTCAATAATAATTTTGAAATAGCTCAATTACTAGTTAAAGCAGGAGCAAATTCTAAACTTGCCGATAATGAAAATAGAACAGCATTGGATTATGCTAAATTCAATAAGAATACACAATTAATCATTTTACTAGACCAATAAAAACAAACATTAAAAATACATCATCATGAAAAAACTTTACTTTGCATTAGCCTTATTAATTGGTATAAATGTATCAATGGCGCAAACAAAATCTGCTGGACCAGTGACTCTGGGTGGTTTAATGACGTTGAAAATTGATAAAAATTTAACAACATCAACTGTTACAGTAACGCTAACAGGACCTTCAGATAAATGGTTTGGAATAGGTTTTAATGCTTTCGGTGCGATGGCAAACGGAACAGATTGTTTATATTATTCATCTTCATTAGTAGATTCAGTTATAACTGGTCAAGGTTCCCCAACTACTGATGCAACTAATGAATGGACAACTTCTAGCAATACAATATCAGGTACAACAAGAACTCTTGTTTTAACAAGAAACTTTACCGGTGGTACTGGTGATTACACATTTGTTTACAATGACAATGCTTTAAATATTATATGGGCATACGGATCAGGACTTGCAATGGCTCAGCACGCAGGCACAGCTAGAGGTTCTTCTGCATTAGGATTTACACTGGGTATTGATGATTTTTCTTCATTAAATAATATTTCAATTGCACCAAATCCATCTAATGGATTAGTTACAATTACAAAAAATAATCAGACTACAATTTCTAAAATTAATGTATTCGATATCAATGGAAAGGTTGTAAAAATTATTGATTCAGAATTAAATTTAGAGTCAATACAAATTGACTTGTCGAAATTTTCTTCAGGTGTTTATTTTGTAGAAATTAGTAATGATAATGATAAGATAGTTCGTAAAATTGTAAAAGAATAAATTATTTTTTAAATTAATTAACCTCTATTTTACATTAAAATAGAGGTTTTTTTATTTTTTTATTTAACAAATGAATTAATTCAATCATTTTTTTTCAATTAAGTAAATCTTATGGTTTTTAGTCTGTTTCGGAATTTAATTTAGTAAATTTGACTACTATTAATTAAACAAACTATGTCTAGAAAAGCAAAAATAATAGGAATTCTATTGGTAGTAATAGTATTAGTTGGAATTTCAGTAAACTATGTTTTTCATGGTGGCGCTAGAGATTTAGCTGCCGAAGAAGCAGAATTTACAATAAGTTCTAAAGACATTACTAGAGAATTTTCTTCAGATGTTGCTAAAGCGACTCTTAAATATTCTGATAAAGCGATTGCTGTTTCAGGAAAAGTCACTGCAGTATCAGATAGTATTGTAACTATCGACAATACCATAATTTGTAATTTTAAAACTCCAGATAATAGTATTAAAAACGAACAATCTATTTCTGTAAAGGGAAGACTAGTAGGTTTTGATGATTTAATGGGTGAGTTAAAATTTGATCAATGTTCAATTAATAAAAACAATTAAAAATGAAAATTAAGAACTTATTATCGATCGTTCTGGTTTTTTGTGTTGTAGGTTTTGCAACTGCACAAGATGATTTATTAAATCAGTTGGATGCCGGTGCTCCAAAACAAGATAATATTGAAATAGCAGCATTTAAGGGAGTGCAAATTTGCAACATGCAGTCTACAAAATTACCAGCCAAAGGAGAGTTTTATTTTGTAGTTTCTCACCGTTTTGGTGATTTAGCTCAGGGAATGGATAACTTTTTCGGATTGGATAATGCCTTTACCAAATTGGGAGGTATATATGGAGTTTCCAACTGGATGGCTATTAGTGCATCACGTCAAACGTATCAAAAAACATATGAATTAGCTGCTAAATACAAAATGTCCAATCAAGAAGTAGACGGCTTTCCAGTTACAATTGTAGGTTATAATACAATGGATATTAATAGTGAATTGAAAAATAACGAATTAATGTCGGGTTTAAAATTTAGTCATCGTTTGGCTTTTACCACTCAATTGCTAATTTCGAGAAAATTTAATGATTCTTTTTCATTTGAAATAGCTCCTATTTACGTTCACAAAAATTTGTATGATGGAATTTTAGATCAAAAATCTACTTTATTATTGGGAACAGGAGCGAGATATAAATTAGCAAAAAGATTAAGCTTAAATTTAGAATACGCTGCAAGATTGAATTTACCTGAAGGATTTGTTTCAAACTACCACAACCCATTAACTTTAGGTTTGGATATTGAAACTGGAGGACACGTATTCCAGTTGGTATTCTCAAATAGCCAAGCTATGAATGACGTAGCGGTATTTACCAATGCACCTGGCCGTTGGGATGGTACTAAGCAATTGTATTTTGGATTTAATATGTATAGAGTATTTTAAAAATAAATAATTATGAAGAATTTAAAAATAGTTTTATTAGCAATGAGTGTTTTGTTTTTAGTTTCATGTGAATCAACCACAGTTCAAGACGTATCAACTGTAGTGGTTAATCCAACCTATAATGCAAACATTAAACCAATAATGACTTCAAAATGTACTAGTTGTCACGGTGGTGGAGGCCTAAATCCAAATTTAACATCTTATTCTTTAGTTAAAGATGCTTGCGAAAATGGGAATTTATTATGTAGATTAGATGCAACTTGCGGAAACATTATGCCGCAGTCTGGGCGTTTGCCTCAAGCAACAATTGATATGATTAATATGTGGGCGGATCTTAATTACAGAGAAAACTAATAATGAAAAAAGTATTTTTAGTTTTAGTAGCGCTAGTATTTGCTAATGTTTCTTTCGCACAAAGATTGTTAACACGGTCCGGAGAAATTAAATTTGATGCCTCTATGCCAAATTTAGTTGAAATAGCTGGAAAGAGCAATACGGTTTCCGCAATTTTAGACGTTGCTTCAGGACAATTTGCTTCTAGTGTGATCATTAAATCTATCCGATTTAAAGCACCATTAATGGAAGAACATTTTAATGAAAATTATTTGGAATCTTCTAAATTTGCTAATTCAACCTTTAAAGGTAAAATTGCAGGATTTGATGCTAAAAAATTAACAGCTACCAAAACAGTCTATGATGTTGAAGGTGATTTGACAATTCATGGAGTAACCAAAAAAGTTAAAACTAAAATCTATTTGACTTCAAATGGAAGTAAAGTGGGAGCTACTGGTAATTTTTCAGTTCATGCTCAAGATTATGGCATTGAAATTCCAAGTTTAGTTAAAGAAAAATTTGCTGAACAAATCAAAGTAAGTTTTGATTTTGATTTAGATACAAAATAATAATATTAAAATAATAAAAAAACCGCGAGATTTTCTCGCGGTTTTTTTTAATTTTTATCTGTTCATCCTAGAATATGCTTCTTGTTGTTTCTTATTATCTTCAGTTAGTAACTTGTATTTTGCTTTTTGATCTTTATTGAGTAATATCATAATATCCAGATCCATTTTTTCAGAAATTGCCTTAAGTTCGTTCACTTTTTCTTCATTTCCGCCCTCTTCCTTTTTTAAAATCGCATTTTGTTTTTTTACGTTTTCTGTGACAATATTTGAAACAGCAATAATTTGAAGTTCATCGAGCTTAAGTTGTTCGTTAAGACGATTTACAATTTTTTTTGTGATTTCTTCAATTGCAGGTTCTTTAGGCTGGGATCTTTGTTGGTTTTGCATGTTTGGATTTCCTCCAAAACCACCTTGACCCATTCCACCTTGGCCCATTCCGCCCTGACCGTAACCGCCCTGACCGTAACCTCCTTGCCCGAATTGAGCATTGATAGTTTGCATTGAAAATAACAAAATTAAAATGCTAATAATTTTTATAGACTTCATATCTAATAATTTATATTATTGTACTGGCTCACCGTACAAATCAAATTCAGTGGCTTCAATTATTTTAATCATTACAAATTCACCTGTTTTCACGTAGTTTTTTGAGGCGTCAATTAAAACTTCATTATCCACATCTGGGCTATCAAATTCAGTTCTCCCCACAAAATGAGCTCCTTCTTTTCTATCAATGATACATTTAAATGTTTGACCCACTTTTTCTTGGTTTAAATCCCAAGAAATTTGCGATTGTAGTTCCATTATTTCTTCAGCTCTGGCTTGTTTTACTTCATTAGGAACATCATCCTCTAATAAATAAGCGTGAGTATTTTCTTCATGGGAATAGGCAAAACAACCCATTCTGTCAAATTTCATTTCTTGAACAAAGTCTTTAAGAATTTCGAAATCTTCTTGAGTTTCTCCTGGATAACCTACAATTAATGTGGTTCGAATTGCCATTCCTGGAACAGCAGCTCTAAAATCTTTTAGTAATTGCGTGGTTTTTTCTCTTGTTGTTCCACGACGCATCGATTTCAAAATTGAATCTGAAATGTGCTGAAGCGGAATGTCAATATAGTTGCAAATTTTTGGTTCTCGCTTCATGATTTCCAAAACATCCATTGGGAAACCCGTTGGAAAAGCATAATGCAATCGAATCCATTCAATACCATCCACTTTTACTAAAGCTTCTAATAGTTCACCTAAATTTCGTTTTTTGTAAATATCAAGTCCGTAGTAGGTTAAATCTTGGGCGATTAAAATCAATTCTTTTACCCCATTTTTCGCTAACCCTTCCGCTTCTTTTACTAATTTTTCAATAGTTTGTGAAACGTGTTTTCCACGCATAATTGGAATGGCACAAAAACTACAAGGTCTGTCGCAACCTTCAGCAATTTTTAAATAAGCATAATTTTTCGGAGTCGTAGTTAATCGTTCCCCTAATAATTCATGTTTGTAATCGGCTCCCAAAGCTTTCAATAAACCAGGCAATTCTGTAGTTCCAAAATACTGGTCTACATTCGGAATTTCTTTTTCTAAATCAGGTCGGTATCTTTCAGACAAACAACCAGTTACAAAAACTTTATCTACAATTCCTCTCGATTTTTTATCAGCATATTCAAGGATAGTATTTACTGATTCTGCTTTGGCATTATCAATAAAACCACAAGTATTTATCACCACTATATTCCCTTCTTCCTCATGCACAACGTCTTTTCCACTGGCGCGCAATTGCCCCATTAATACTTCACTGTCGTAAACATTTTTGGAACACCCAAGGGTAATCACATTGATTTTATTCTTTTTTAACGATTTCGTTCTCATATATTGTAAATCCTCAACTAATTTGAAGTTCGCAAAATTACACTATTTATAATTAGGAGCATAAAGTTGGGTGGTTTTTATGACGTTATTTCCCGCTATTCGCTATATCCACGCAAGGGCGTGGGATGTCGCTTCTATCGGGGCTAGTAATAATGTAAATTGGTTCTAATGAAATTCTATCTTTTTAGTGTAAAATGACCTTTTTCGGTTCTACCATCTTCAAAATAAATAGTGTACCAATAATCATCGGAAGGCATAATTTCACCATTATAAGTACCATCCCAACCTTTACTATTTGAGCTAAGTTGTTTTAATAATTTACCATAGCGATCAAAAATGTAAATAGTAGTACTGAATTTATTAGTTGAAGTCATACCAAGCACATTCCAAGTATCATTAAATCCATCAGCATTAGGTGTAAAGAATTTAGGAATTCCTACTACATTGATGATTTGAGATGAGGTTCCACAACCATTTAGATCTTTAACATAAACGGTATGAACTCCTGGTGCTACATCTGTAAAAATATTAAGAGTTTGATAAGCATTTGGGTAATCTAAACTATAAACATAGTTTCCGAATCCAGTTGCATTAATAATAACAGTATTATTTTCACTTAAATCCATAATAGTGGGCATTTGGAAATGAGCAACATCTGAGGCTATAACTGTTATTTTTCTTGTTCTATAACAACCTAATGAATTAATGACCTTTACCCAATATATTCCTTCTGTATTTACATTTAGAGTAGAGGAAGTCTCACCAGGAATTGGAGAAGTACTATTATTAAAATACCATTTGTAGGTGTAATCGGTTGTTGGAGTTCCATCAGTTATTCCTGCGTCTAATAATACAAAGAAAGTAGGGTCATTACTACACACTAATTTTGTAGTTTCTAATTCAATAACAGGTACGGGGTTAACTGTAAATGTAATTGTCTTACTGATTTTACAGGTTGGATTTAAAGGGTTGTAAACAACTATCCTTATATTTTTGGTTAACGTAACTGTTAATGGATTTGGGATTTGGGATGAAAATTGCGGGTTATTATCTTCATAATATTCATAAACCATTCCTGAAGGTTGCCCAAAAGTAACTATATTATGAATAGCTTGAGAATTAGTAAAATTAAACTGACCATCTTGAAATGCAGGATCAATTTCATCATCACAGGTAGTTGTAAATGTTGGGGGAATTGTAAAATCAATTGGAGATTTATCAACTGTAAATTGAATAGTAGTGTCGAACCAACAAGCTTGGGGGGTTGAATTAGTAACCACAGCCCTTATCGTTTGCGATGTTGATGAAAAAGTTGCTGGAAAAGGACTCGTAATTAAATTGTTATTTGAATCTCTTAACGGGTTATTTGCTGAATCAAAATAAGTAACCACTACTCCAGTTTGACCTTGTAATAAATCACTTTCTAAATTAACGGTGTTAAAATTGAAAATACCATCTGTATTATCATCACATTGTCTAGGAATTGTTACTGTGTGTGCAAATGGTTTTGCCTCTACATTAACAGTAACCCAAGGCCCTATTCCATAACAAGCATTACTAATATCACTATCAACTCTAACCCAAACATTCTGTGTGGAGGGGTATCCAATATTTCTATAGTTGGTTAAATTTGTAATTTCAAATTGCTGTGCTAAAGCATCAGCTCGATTACGATAGTATTTAATATTGTAATTAATACCTGGTTGTTGGGAATTTAAAAGTGCTCGAATTGTTAATTCAGTTGGACTTAAATTAAAGGTTGCAATACCATCTCTATCGTTGTTATTAGCATTATTAACACCATTAATATCTAAAAAATCATCACAAACTGTTGGGAGTGTAATATTATAAGTACTTGGAATATTTGGTGCTGAAACTCTTAAAGTTATTTTCGCCACACGATAGCACCCATTTACAGTTGTAACCCTAGTCCAAATGTACATTAAATTTGGAAAATTAGTATTTGAAAATGCAAGTGGATTAGTAATCTCATCAAAGGTCGGATTGGCATTTGCCCCAGCTAAAGAAGTATAATAGGTAAAAATTTCATTGGCTGAATTCGCAGAAATCTGATTGTTATTTACCGTTAAGTTGAAGGCGGTGATTGCATCTAAATCGTCATCACATTGAACAATAGTAGTATCGTTAATCACTGGTAAAGGATTTACAATTACCTCAGCAATAGAAGTAGAGACACTTCCACAACCCCCATTTGCATAAGTTGCAATACAATAATAGTATAGCGTTCCCACAACAGATGTAATCGGAACATAACTCAAGGTTGTTGACCCCGAAATTGCAGTTCCTCCTGTATATGAATTAACGGTATTCGAATACCATTGATAAGTTGGTATTCCTGTTCCATCGATAAAAGTTGTTGTTAAAGTGGTTGGAGCATTATTAATACAAACTGGCTGACTCGCTAATGGTTGTAGGTTAACAGTAGGATTATTAACTACTTGAACATTTACAACTGGGCTTGTTACAGAACACGCTAATCCTGTTTGAGTAATTACACAATAATAAGAAAGTGTTCCAACTGTGGATGTTGAAGGGGTGTAGTTAGCGCTTGTAGCACCTGTTATTGCGGTATTAGCTGGAGAATTGAACCATTGGTAGCTATAGGTACCAAGACCTCCCGAAGGAGTTACAACCAAATCAGTAGGAGTAGTTCCTTGACAAATAATTTGATTATTTGGAGTTATTGATACTACAGGATCAGCTACTACACGAACTAAAGCGGAAGTACTAGCCACACTTACACAACCAGAGCCTGTTAAGGTTACTGTAGCGTAAAAGTTATAATCTCCTGTTGTAATAAATGTTCCTGGAGTATATGAAGAAACCGTTGCTCCTGGTATTATTATTCCACCCGGGTTAGTATACCATTGGTAACTAGCAGTTCCAACTCCACCTGTATAACCTACAGCTAACGGAGCTATAATACCACCAACACAGATATTTTGACTAGCTAATGGTTGTGGTGTTATAGTTTGAATTGGATTTACAATTACTACTGCAATGTTTGAAGTTACAGAACCACATCCGCCATTTGCATAAGTAGCAATACAATAATAATAAATGGTTCCTGTTGCTATTGTTAGAGGAGTATACGTAAGAGCAGTTGCTCCCGGAATTAAAGTCCCTCCAAGTGCATTAACCGTATTTGAATACCACTGATAAGTAGGTGTTCCAGTTCCGTTAGATAAAGAAATAGTTAAGTTTATTGGTGCTCCATTCAAACAAACCGTTTGACTCGCTAAAGGTTGTGTATTAACCGATGGATTATTCACTACTTGCACGCTCACTACTGAGCTTGTTACAGAACACGCTAATCCTGTTTGAGTAATTACACAATAATAGGAAAGTGTTCCAACTGTGGATGTTGAAGGGGTGTAGTTAGCGCTTGTAGCACCTGTTATTGCAGTATTAGCTGGAGAATTGAACCATTGGTAGCTATAGGTACCTAGACCTCCCGAAGGAGTTACAACCAAATCAGTAGGAGTAGTTCCTTGACAAATAATTTGAGTATTTGGGGTGATTGTTACTACAGGATCTGCAACCACGTGAACTAAGGCGGTATTACTTGCAACACTTCCACAGTCTAATCCTGAGTAACTAACTTTTGCATAATAATAAAAATCGCCTGCAGTATTGAAAGTTGGTGGGGTATAGGAAGTAGTTGTAGCTCCTGAAATAGCAGTACCACTTGTAGTATTATTTGTAATATTGCTATACCATTGAATAGATGGAGTTCCTAAACCTCCTGAATAGGCTATTGTAAAAGGCGCAACATTACCACCAACACAAATATCTTGAGTTGATAATGGTTGTGTAGTTATTGTTTGAACGGGATTTACAACCAAATTAAACGTTGTAGTCAAAAAACAACCTGAGGCAGCTAGTGTTAATCTAACATAAATTACTCTGTTTCCAGTATTTATTGAAGTAATCCCGTTCTGCCCTAAATTCGCATCAGTTGCAGTGGTGTGGTAAGTAACGTTAACTCCAGTTTGAGTTCCTATAGCTTCACTATTTTTTAGACTCAAATTGAAAGTTGCAGTTCCATTAGTGTCACTACCATCAATTGCATCATCACATTTTGAAAAATCACTTATTGTATTAATTACAGGAACAATTGAATTGTTTACATTCACTGTTGATGATACAGCAGGACAGACTCCAGTTGCTGCAAAGCTGTAAGTGTAAATTCCCCCAGCATCTACTGCGGGATTAAATACACCTGTCCCAGAGGTTAATGCAGGACTCCAAGCTCCGCCAACATCGGCTGTATTTCCTAATAAACTAAATAAATCATATGCGGGTGTTGTTACACAAGAAGAATTTGTTGTACTTACACCTGTTTTTTTAATTTGTTGGATAGTCACTATTACTTTAATACTAACTGTTGTAAGCGAAGAATTACACGATTTTGTAAACGTGTAAATATATTCTCCTGGTAAATTAATTGCAGAGTCAAAAATATTCCCATTTAAAGGACTACCACCTGTTGGCACAGTCCAGGTTCCACCTGTTCCGGGATTCCCTGTAATTACAGTAAATAAATCTTTAGTGCTGTTGGAACAAATGGTAACATTGGTGTCTTGTGGAGTACTTCCAAATCCTGAATAATAACCAGCAAAACCAACTGCCGTTCCTTGAAAACCAAATACTCCAACTGCTAGTGGTCCTGTTGAAACTACATTAAGGTTTCCTGACTGATTAGCTACTCTATAGGAAACCCAATCGGTATTTCCTAAAACCGTCTGAGCTTGACTTGTGGGTACAGCAACTCCATTAATAGTTATGGTCGCGTTAGAATAAGTCAATATCATTAAATCAGCAGTGTAAGTATTGGTTCCAATTTGATTTACCATCGGAATATTAACTGAATTTTGAAAAAAACAGCTTAGCGGTGGAATAAAATTTAACCCAGAGGTTGCGGTACTATTACCACCACCCAAAAATTGATAGGCGAAAACAGGTTTGCTAGCTCGAACATATATATTTCTATTATTAGTTCCTTGATAATAGGAATTTGGAACTAAATAATATTGTCCAGCATTTATTGTGGTAATAGGAGCTGTACTTCCATTTATGTATATATCTGTGTTATTTTCATGGGCTACAATTAATGGATTTTCCATCAAATTAGAACCATTCCCTTCTATAAATATGTAATCGGTACCTATTTGAGACGCCGATACAATTTGATCCAAAGTTAAATCTGCTCTCCCATTATCGATGCCACCAAGAGCGTTTCCGGTATTAACAGCTACAGGTTTGTTAGAAGTAATTAATCCACCAATTATTCCATCTAAATTAGCTGTTACATTACTGTATCCGGTAAAAACAATACATTGGCCAGCATTTAAGGTAAAAGTTTGGGTGTCAGCAGTAATATTTCCTGTACCACTAGAAAAAATAACCCCTGTATTATAATCCGATAATGTTACAGTGGTATTATTTTCTGTTGCCATAACACTGGCCACAAAGTTTTTCCTACTATCCTGATCTTCATTTATTAAACACCCCAACCTAAAGCTAGTTCCAATTCCAGGTTTTCCCTTTGATATAATTGTTTCTGCGTGATTAGAGTTTCGCATTCTAAAACTAACATAAAAATCTTTAGTTCCTTGAAGTAGCACTCCTTTACCTGAAACAACAGTATTTACATCACTTAAACTTAGAAACATTTTTGTTGGTTGACCTGTACCAATTGTAAATGAAATAGGCGTTGCAGCAGATATTGTGAAAGGAGATCCAGCATAAGGAGTTCCGTTTCCGTCAGTTGCGGTTACCTGAAACGGAGTAGTTTCATTGGTAGACATATAAATATATTGGTCAGATATCTGACCACTGTCTCTTGAATGCAATGGCGGAATCCAGTGTTTGTTACTCAACTGAGAAAATGATATCAAAGAAGATAAGAGTAAAAATAGTATAGCTAATTTTTTCATATTCATTTTTCACAAAGTGTAAAAATAAGATATTTATCTTAAAAGAGCAAAGTGTCCTTTAATAATCCTATCATTATTTAATATTATTGAAAACCAGTAATCATCTGCTGGTAAATCTTTCCCGTTGTAGGTTCCATCCCAGCCATTTCCTTTTGGGTTAACTAGTGTTAATAACTTGCCGTATCTGTTGAAAATATGAATCATCATATTTGGATATTTAGCACTATTTTTTATCGTCCAAAAATCATTATAATTATCTCCGTTTGGAGTAAAAAATCTTGGATAATCCAAAACAAATACCTTAGTTGGTGCTGGCAAACCACAACCATTAATATCTCTAATGTATATCAGATAACTTCCTTCGGATAAATTATAAAACTGCGGACTATCTTGATAATGAATTCCGTCAATTGAAAATTCATAATCACCAATTCCAGTGTAGTTTATTAAAATTGAATTCTCACTTCCCGAAAAATCTATAACATCTACAGATGTAATTGTTGCAGTTCCCGAATTTACAGCAATAAATTTTTTAGTAGCTTGACATCCTAATGAATTGGTCACCGTAATTGTATAATTTCCTGCTGTAGAAATAGAAGTATAGTTGGTTAGGTCTCCATTACTCCATTGATAACTTGAAAAACCATTAGCTACAGCAATTCGTTTCGGATTTCCATTACAGATATAAACAGTTTCATCTTGAAAATTTGATGGAGAAAAATCAGTAATCTTTAATTTTATTGGTGTAATTCCAAAACAATCGGGACTGTTTACTATTCGAGCATAAATAATTTGTTCAACAGCAGTCACATTGGTGTAATTATTTGGCAATGGATTTTGTTGTAATAATGCATCGTTATTTGTTAAAAAATATTCCACAACTAATCCTGTTGGTAATCCTGACAGAATTTGTGGAGTAGCATCATTATTAAGATTAAATGCTGTAAATCCATCTAAATTTCCATCTCCATCACATTTTAAAATTGGATTTTGAGTTCCAATAATTTGATTCGAAATTTGTAAATTTACTGTCGCAAATGAAACGCAACCAAAGGAATTGGAAACCCTACCATAAACGATATTACTAGTTGCATTTCTATAACTTCTAGGATTTGGAATTGGATTAATATCATTTCTATTTTCATAAAAAACGACACTGCTCAATTGGGTATTATTTCCAGTAATTATCGAATTCACTTTCGTTAAATCAAAAGTTGCAATTCCGTCATTATCATCATCACATTGAATTAGTTGAGTATTAGTCAAAGATGGTTTTGTACTATAATCAATAATTACTTCATCATTGGTAACACAGGTAGTTCCTGTTAATGTAATTTCTACTTTATAAACTCCTGAATCTCGAACGGTGTAAATTGGATTTACTTGGCCTATGATTTCAAAATTATCTTTATACCATTTATAAGAGTTTAAACCAGGAATTGTGGCGTCTAAATCATAAGTTTCGCCTACGCAAATAGGGTTATTAGTAGCAATTAATTTATCTGAACCTAAATTAGCCCCAACATTAAAACTATTGGCTCCCAGAAAAATTGCTGAATCATATAAATTGTTTCCCTGGTCTGCAATTACTAATTTTATATGATAAGGTCTCCCTGGAATTACATTTGCTTCGGCCTTCATAATTACTGTTTGACCATTAAAATTGGTGGGGTGGTTGATCCCGTTAAATGCATCAAAATAAGATTGATTTGCTGGAGGACAAACGCTCCCTGTTCCTCTCACCGTGTTTATTTTTACTGGAATATTGGTTCCTGGAACAATGGCTAAATTTTGATAAGGGGTCGAGTTGTCTGTCGGTTTTAATAAGAAAGCAAAACCATCGGTATAATTGCATTGATTACTAGAAGCATTTATTAAATATTGCTCGGACGAAAAAATATAATCGAAACTTATTTTATTGGTTATAGGAATAAAGTCAAATTCTAAAGAGGTTGCGTTTATTGAATTTGAAATTCCGAGTGCTAATTCTAGGTCAGGATCTCCCGGCCAGTTGGTTCCGCCTTGACTCAATATGGAATTATTTGGACCGACTGCAGACGCAGCTTTTCCAGTGCTTAATACAATTCCCCCGCTAAAAGGAAAATTACTTGTTCCAGCATTGAAATAGCCATAACTATTTTGAATTCCACTAAAAGCATCTCCTGTAACTGAAAAATTGCTAACGTTAGCACAAGTACTGTTTCCAACTAATACATTTTGAACTAATTGTTGTGCGGTATACGTATCGTTAACTTGAATGTACTGTCCATTTATCGCCCACGAAAAGCAAACTAGTAATATGAAATAGAGGGATTTTTGTGTAGTTTTCATAACTACACAAATATACTACAAATCTCGTTTTTTTAGTAATTTATAGGATAGAAAAATGAAAATTGCAGTCCAAGCTAAAACGATTAAAATAGAAGTAAAATGAACGCTATAGTCTTTTCCATTTCCTGCACCACCAATAGCAGTTTGAATGTTCTTAATTACTGATAATCTTGAAAATGGCTCTACAATTAAATTCCCCATTGATTCTAAAGGAAAAAATTGCAGGATAGTATCGGCTGTTTTTCCTTCTGGAAATACTTCAAACTTCAAAATACCTTTTGATATTCCTTCAATTATACTCCACACAAAAAGGAAACCTATTGCAAAAGCAGATTTTTTAACCAATATTCCTAAAAAAAGACAGAAGGAAAAGAAACCAAGTAATTTTATAAAATAGGCTAGTAAATATTCAAGATCAGAAAAAACAATACTAAATTCAGTATAAGAAGAGAAACTATAACCCAGAATTAAAGACATCACAAATACAAATACGGTTGATGCTGCTGCAAATACGACTACGGTTAAGAATTTTGAAAGTACAAATTCTTGTTTGCTCATTCCATCAATCAAGTTTTGCTTTAAGGTGCCATAACTGTATTCGTTTGCCATCATTGAAACAATCACAATCGCTAAAAAGAACTTTAAGATGGCAGCAATATAGGTGTTAAAATGCCATATATAGGGAAAATTAAATATTCCTTGATCTGCAATATGAAGTTGAAAACTACCAATATTAAATTTTATTGAGGCAATTAAAGCGATGAAAGAAAGTATAAAAAAGTAAGCAATTGATAATATTCGACTTGATCTACTGAGCCATATTTTTTGTAATTCTATTGAAAGTAATCTTTTCATTTATATTTATGATTTTAGATATTAGATTTTAGATATTAGATTTTTGCTATTGATTTTTGCTATTGCTATTGCTATTGATTTTTGACATTGCTATTGTAATTGATTTTGATCTTGATATTGATCTTGCAATTGCAATTGCCATTGTAATTTTATTTATTCTTTGTTAACTCCAAAAATTGGTCTTCTAAACTCGACTTTCGTTTAATCAAATGATTCAAGAAGATATTATTTTCAAATAAATATTTATTTAAATCGGCTGCTGCCAATGGACTTTTAAGGTAAACCAATACATTTTCTTCTTCAGTAATGACTTTTTCAATTGCTGGATGGGCTTTTAAAACTTTTTCTAAAGCATCGTTATTCTCAGATTGCAATTCGAAAAACCCTTCATTGGAAGACATTCCATCAACCGTTCCCGAATATAGGATTTTACCTTTTTGTAAAACCAAAACATGTGAACACACTTTTTCAACTTCATCAAGTAGGTGAGAAGCTAATAAAATGGTTGTCCCTTGTGAAGCAATTAACCGAATAATATCTCGAATTTGGTGAATACCTTGAGGGTCTAATCCATTAGTAGGTTCATCTAAAATAAGGATTTCAGGATCGTTTAATAAAGCAGAAGCAATTGCTAATCGCTGCTTCATTCCTAATGAAAAGGTATTAAACTTACTGTTTTCACGTTCAACTAAACCAACGAGTGCCAGTTTTTCTTGAACTTTAGAATAATCAATATTTTTGATTTTACAAACCAATTCTAAGTTTTGCTTGGCAGTCATGTATGGATAAAAATTAGGACGCTCGATTATTGCACCTACTTTTTTAAGTGCTTCATGGGTTTCCATATTACCGTCAAACCAACTATAAGTCCCGGAAGTTTTATTAACCACATTTAAAACAATTCCTAACGTAGTAGATTTTCCGCTTCCATTAGGGCCTAAAATTCCGTAAACATTTCCTTTTTTAATCTCAAGAGATACATTGTTTACAGCGTGAACATATTTATTATAAATTTTGTTCAGATTATTAATCGAAAGTATAGTTTCCAAATTTTTTTTTTTTTATAAATGTAAGACGTTTAATGTTTTTAAATGTTACAAAAACTATAATTTTTAACAAAAAAATCCCTTATTTATTTAAGGGATTTTATATTTATTATTTAATCTAGCTTTTTTGTTCTTTATTAAAATAAACCAAGTAATAATACATTTGCTTTTCTTCGTCCCAGCCTTTTTCAACAAATTTTTCAGCACTTTCAGGATTAATAAAATCCATTTTAATTTGAATGTGAGTATCTAAATTAATTACGTTTTTTATTGATTTACGAGCATCAGAAACGGCCGAATTCGCAATAGGAAAAGTAGTCACATCTTCAATACTGTATTTCTCGCCTTTATCTACTTTGTAACTTCTGAATTCAGGAATTAAATCGGGATTGTCCATCACTTCATTTAAGAAATTACTTTCTTCAAACTGATCGTTTTTAGCAAAATAATTCACCGAACGGTTCATGAACATCACTTCTTGTTTTTTATCCTCAGCAGGAAAAACAACGTCTTTTGCAAATCCTTGACAGAATTTCAAATATTTCTTAGTGATAAAATTTTCGTCTTGAAAAGCATCAACAGATAGAAAATGTTCTAGCCAATATCTCGCATCGTAACGGTTACTATCAACAGATAAAATCTTATAACCTTCCTCTTTTTTGTAATTAAAAATCAAGCATCCTTTGTCTAATTTGCTGAGGTTAATTCCTTGTTGCAAGATCATTTCTAAAGTTGTTCCTCGCTCTTCAAATTGTAAAAAATCTGTTTGAACTTCACTTTTAAATACCCCAATAGCATCTACTATATTATTATCAATATTAACATTAGATAAATAAGTAACATAAACTTCCCCGTTTTTAATGTGCGGATGATTCGATTGCTCAAATAAATGATTCGTTATTTTCTTAGAAACATCATGAAGACTGCTCGGATTGGCAAAAACTTCCGAAGCAAATTGGAACATTTCATTATAATCCAAATCTACTTCGTGTGCAAATTGGAAATAGTTTTCCTCTTTTTCTCTGAAAGGTCGGAAGAAATATTCCTTCATCAAAGGCACAATTTCATCGGTAAGATTAAAAGGTTGTCCTGATAAAAATTGAGATTCGTTTCTGCTTTTATTACCAACTCTGTGAATGGATAACGTTTCAATGTGGGTATTATATAGGTTTAGCATAAAGTAAATTTTTCCTCTCCCCAGCCCTCTCCAAATTAGAGGGAGACGAGGTGTGAAAATTAGTGTTAATTAATTTGTTTGATATTTATTAATCCAGAAAGGTAATTAAGACTAGAAAATTATATTCAAGTTTTTTATTCAGTTTGTCACCCGCTCCTTTGGAGAGGGCCGGGGAGAGGAATTACCAATTCTCCTCCGATCCGTAATCTTCAAAACTGTCGTCACCGCTGAACATATCTAGGTCATCTTCGTCCAAGTCGTCCTCAAATTCTCCATATATATCATCGTGCATATCAGCTTCAAAGTTTTTTTCAATCGCTTCATCTGGCATTTCACCGTGAGAAAAAATAGTTTCAGGATAAATATTTCCTGGAATTTGATCCTCAATAGCAGCCAATTCCACTAGGAATGTCCACATATTTATAAAATCGTAAACGTATATTATTTTCGTATTTTGCTTATCTAATAAATCTTCCAATTGATAATCGCTCATCGTTTTTTGCTCGCCTGGAACATCTCCAGAATCAAACATTGGAATTTCATCCTCCTGATTCCAAGTATCGTCACAGGTGTAAAACGACGCCACTTCCATCCCGTCAAATCCAAACGAATTGAAAATTGCATTGTGTAAATCCTCCAAAGTATCGTCAGAAAGTATCGCAATATCTCTAAAAATATCTTCCTCCGCGTCTAGAATTACTCTAAATTTATAAACCATATTCTTAATTTTTGTAAAGCAACAAAGTTAAAATTAAATTTCAGATTTCGATTTCTCATTTCCGTTTTGTTAATAAGATTTTTTTTAGGAGCTATTCCGGCTATCATTCCAAATCCGCTTTATTTTTGCTTACGCAAAATAAAGCGGGATTTTCCCTT
>Ga0102875_1000040_pt1 | contig 57633 bp, 40 predicted proteins | sample Colrivmet1547B02_FD_78185 | JGI IMG/M metagenome (GOLD analysis project Ga0102875, IMG submission 78185) | Estuarine microbial communities from the Columbia River estuary - metaG 1547B-02 | ecosystem: Environmental > Aquatic > Marine > Intertidal zone > Estuary | place: USA: Columbia River... | reverse complement strand
TTATATAAATGAAGCGTTTGATGAATTAAAGTCAAATGTGACCTGGCCAGAGTGGGAAGAAGTACAACGTCTAACGATTGTTGTAGCTGTTTTTTCAGTACTATTCGCCTTGGCAACATGGGGTGTAGATGAAATTTTCGCAAAAACTTTGGAAGGATTCTTTAATTGGATAAAAGCTTAAATACCTTACGATGGCAGACAATAATGTGAAAAAATGGTATGTTGTTAGAGCGGTAAGCGGGCAAGAAAATAAAGTTAAAGCATACATCGAAAACGAAATTAATAGACTAGGAATGGGCGATTTTATCTCTCAAGTTCTAGTTCCTACTGAAAAAGTAGTAACTGTTAAGGACGGTAAGAAAATCGTGAAAGATAAAGTCTATTTTTCAGGATATGTAATGATTGAAGCTAACCTTGCTGGTGAAATACCCCATATTATTAAATCAATCTCAGGAGTAATTGGATTCCTAGGAGAAGTTAAGGGTGGTGACCCTGTTCCGTTGCGACTTTCTGAAGTAAACAGAATGTTAGGTAAAGTTGATGAATTGGCAGTTAGTGTCGACACACAATCTATACCATTCAATGTGGGCGAAACTATTAAGGTTATTGATGGTCCTTTTAACGGTTTCAACGGAACGGTAGAAAAAATCAATGAAGAAAAGCGTAAACTTGAAGTAATGGTTAAAATTTTCGGAAGAAAAACACCATTAGAATTGAGTTTTATGCAAGTTGAAAAAGTATAATTTTTGTTACACTATAATAAACCACATTATTCGCTTCCAATGTTTGATGTGTTAAATTTAAAAAAAAATGGCTAAAGAGATTAGTAAAGTAGTTAAACTACAAGTTAAGGGAGGTGCTGCGAACCCGTCGCCACCGGTTGGACCTGCTTTAGGTGCTGCTGGAGTTAATATCATGGAGTTCTGTAAGCAATTTAATGCTAGAACTCAAGATAAACCCGGCAAAGTTTGCCCAGTGCAAATAACAGTGTATAAAGACAAATCTTTTGATTTTGTTATTAAAACTCCACCTGCTGCTATTCAATTAATGGATGCTGCAAAGCTAAAGTCCGGATCTGGTGAGCCTAATCGTAAAAAAGTAGCTAATGTTACTTGGGATGTGATTAGAACTATAGCAGAGGACAAAATGGTTGATTTAAATGCATTCACTATCGAGGCTGCTATGAGCATGATCGCGGGAACAGCTAGATCTATGGGTATAACTGTAACAGGAGACGCTCCTTTTTAATTAAAAAAAAGACATGGCAAAATTGACAAAAAAGCAAAAAGAGGCTGCTTCAAAAATTGACAAGAACAAATTATACTCTTTAAAAGATGCTGCGGCATTAATTAAAGTTGTCGCTTCTGCAAAATTTGATGAGTCTGTTGATATCGCAGTACGTTTAGGAGTAGATCCTAGAAAAGCGAATCAAATGGTTAGAGGTGTAGTAACATTACCTCATGGAACTGGTAAAGACGTTAAAGTATTAGCATTGGTTACTCCAGATAAAGAAGCAGAAGCTACTGCAGCTGGTGCAGACTATGTAGGTCTTGACGATTATTTACAAAAAATTAAAGACGGTTGGACAGATGTTGATGTTATCATCACTATGCCTGCTATTATGGGTAAATTAGGTCCATTAGGTCGTGTATTAGGACCTCGTGGTTTAATGCCAAACCCTAAAACAGGAACTGTAACTATGGAAATAGGAAAAGCTGTTCAAGAAGTGAAAGCGGGTAAAATCGACTTTAAAGTTGATAAAACAGGAATTATTCACGCTGGTATAGGTAAAATATCTTTCGAAGCTGATAAAATTGTTGACAACGCTCACGAAATTATTCAAACATTAATCAAACTTAAGCCAACTGCTGCTAAAGGAACATACATTAAAAGTATTTACCTTACAAGCACAATGAGTCCTGCAATTGCATTGGATCCTAAAGCAGTATAAGTAGTTATAAAACTTTTAGTATGACTAGAGAAGAAAAATCAATCGCGATTGAAAATTTAACTGCACAGTTAGCAAGTTCAAATATTGTTTATTTAGCAGATATTTCTGGCTTGGATGCAGAATTAACTTCTAGCCTAAGAAGAGCTTGCTTTAAAGCAGGTATCAAATTAGAGGTTGTTAAAAACACCTTGCTTGCAAAAGCAATGGAGGCTTCTGATAATGACTACGGAGATTTACCTGCTACATTAACAGGTAATACTTCAATCTTTCTTGCAGATGTAGCAAATGCTCCTGCAAAAATCATGAAGGAATTCCGAAGAAAAGCAGATAAGCCTTTGTTAAAAGGAGCTTATATCAATTCTGAAGTTTATATTGGTGATAATTTATTAGATTCATTATCATCACTTAAATCTAAAGAAGAAGTTATTGGAGAAATCATAGCATTACTTCAATCTCCTGCTCAAAGAGTTGTATCAGCTCTTTTAAACCAATTCAAAAACGAAGAGGTAGCTTAATATTTTAGAATTTAGATTTCTGATTTCAGATTTCTTAATACTATTAAAAAAAAGCACATTAAAACGCGCACATTAATAAATTATATTTTACAAATCATTTTAAAACGATAGAAAAAATGGCAGATTTGAAACAATTCGCAGAACAATTAGTTAATTTAACTGTAAAAGAAGTTAACGATTTAGCAACAATATTAAAAGATGAGTACGGAATCGAACCAGCTGCTGCAGCTGTAGTAGTTTCTGGAGGTGGTAGCGGAGAAGCTGCTGCTGAAAGCGCTCAATCTGAATTTACAGTTATGTTAAAAGAAGCTGGTGCTTCTAAATTAGCTGTAGTGAAATTAGTAAAAGAACTTACAGGTTTAGGTTTGAAAGAAGCTAAAGACGTAGTTGATAGCGCTCCAAGTGCTGTTAAAGAAGGAGTTTCTAAAGAAGAAGCTGAAGGTCTTAAGAAAGCTTTAGAAGAAGCTGGAGCTGTAGTAGAACTTAAATAGTTTTACCCGGTTTTGAGAACTAGGTTTAGGTCTTGGATTAACGTCCAATGACCTAAACCATTTTTCGTATAATAAAATTATATCAAATTTTATTATAAAATAGTTTAAAATACGAAAAGGTTATAAGTCAATACGATGAAAGAAAATCAATGAAAGAGCACGCTCTGGAGTTATTTTTAAAGAGGTATTGATTATAAAAAGAAAGTATAGATTGTTTTATAAAATAAATAGTGTTTTACACAAAAAATTACTTTTTTTAATCAAAATTTTGTCCATTGATGTTAACAAATCAGACTGAAAGATTGAATTTTGCCTCTACTAAAAATATTCCTGACTATCCAGATTTTCTAGATGTTCAGGTTAAGTCGTTTAAAGATTTCTTCCAATTAGAAACTAAAACAGACGAAAGAGGCGATGAAGGTTTATACAATACCTTCATGGAAAACTTTCCAATAACAGATACAAGAAATAACTTTGTATTGGAATTCCTAGATTATTTTGTAGATCCACCTCGTTATACTATTCAAGAGTGTATTGAGAGAGGATTAACCTATAGTGTGCCTTTAAAGGCAAGACTAAAACTTTATTGTACAGATCCAGAACACGAGGATTTTGAAACAATTGTACAAGATGTTTATCTTGGAACAATTCCGTACATGACTCCAAGTGGTACTTTTGTAATCAATGGCGCTGAACGTGTTGTTGTTTCTCAATTGCACCGTTCTCCTGGGGTTTTCTTCGGTCAATCATTCCACGCAAACGGAACAAAACTATATTCTGCAAGAGTTATTCCTTTCAAAGGGTCTTGGATAGAATTTGCTACCGATATCAATAGCGTAATGTATGCCTATATCGATAGAAAGAAAAAATTACCTGTAACAACTCTTTTCCGTGCAATCGGATTTGAAAGAGATAAGGACATTCTTGAAATATTTGACCTTGCCGAAGAAATTAAAGTTTCTAAAGCTGGTCTTAAAAAATATATCGGAAGAAAATTAGCTGCTCGTGTATTGAATACATGGCACGAAGATTTCGTAGATGAAGATACCGGTGAGGTAGTTTCTATCGAAAGAAATGAAATTATATTAGATAGAGATACTATTCTTGACAAAGAAAATGTTGAAGAAATAGTGGAATCTAATGTAAAATCTGTTTTGTTACATAAAGAAGATAATAATGTAGCCGACTACTCTATTATCCACAATACGTTACAAAAAGATCCAACAAACTCTGAAAAAGAAGCTGTTGAGCACATCTACAGACAATTGCGTAACGCAGAACCGCCTGATGAAGAAACTGCTCGTGGTATTATTGATAAATTATTCTTCTCTGATCAACGTTATAACTTAGGTGAAGTTGGTCGTTATAGAATGAATAAAAAATTAGGTTTAAATATCCCTATGGAAAAGCAAGTCTTGACCAAAGAAGATATTATAACTATCGTTAAATATTTGATCGAATTAATTAACTCTAAAGCAGAGATTGATGATATTGATCACTTATCAAACCGTCGTGTAAGAACTGTTGGTGAACAACTTTCACAACAATTTGGAGTTGGTTTAGCTCGTATGGCTAGAACTATTCGTGAGAGAATGAACGTTAGAGATAACGAGGTGTTTACACCTATCGATTTGATTAATGCAAAAACATTATCATCAGTAATCAACTCTTTCTTTGGTACCAACCAATTGTCTCAATTTATGGACCAAACGAATCCGTTAGCTGAGATTACACACAAAAGAAGATTATCAGCCCTAGGACCAGGTGGACTTTCAAGAGAAAGAGCCGGTTTTGAGGTTCGTGACGTTCACTATACGCACTACGGACGTTTATGTCCAATTGAAACTCCTGAGGGACCAAACATTGGTTTGATTTCTTCACTTGGAGTTTATGCTAAAGTAAACGGAATGGGATTCATCGAAACTCCATATCGCGAAGTAAAAGAAGGAAAAGTGGACCTAAAAGCTACTCCTGTATATTTAAGTGCAGAAGAAGAAGAAGGTAAAATGATTGCTCAAGCAAATATCCAAATGGATGCTTCAGGTAAAATCACCGCCGATAATGTAATTGCTCGTCAGGAAGGTGACTTCCCAGTAATTCACCCATCACAAGTTGATTATACCGATGTAGCTCCAAATCAAATTGCTTCTATTTCGGCTTCATTAATTCCATTCTTAGAACACGATGATGCGAATAGAGCCTTGATGGGATCCAACATGATGCGTCAAGCAGTTCCTTTATTACGTCCAGAAGCACCAATTGTTGGTACCGGTTTAGAGCGCCAAGTTGCCTCTGATTCTAGAGTATTAATCAATGCTGAAGGAAACGGTACAGTTACCTATGTAGATGCCAATATCATCACTATTAAATACGACCGTTCTGATGCAGAACGTATGGTTAGTTTTGAAGAAGATGAGAAAACATATAATTTAATTAAATTCAGAAAAACAAATCAAAGCTCAAGTATCAACCTTAAACCTATCGTAAGAAAAGGAGATAGAGTGGTTCTTGGACAAGTATTATCAGAAGGTTATGCAACTCAAAATGGAGAATTAGCTTTAGGTAGAAACCTAAAAGTAGCGTTCATGCCATGGAAAGGGTACAACTTCGAGGATGCGATTGTAATTTCTGAAAAAGTAGTTCGTGACGATATTTTTACCTCAATCCACATCGATGATTATTCATTAGAAGTAAGAGATACTAAATTAGGAAACGAAGAATTAACGAATGACATTCCAAACGTTAGTGAAGAAGCTACTAAAGATTTAGATGAAAATGGTATGATTAGAATAGGTGCCGAAGTTAAACCTGGCGATATTCTAATTGGTAAAATTACCCCTAAAGGAGAATCTGATCCTACACCTGAAGAGAAATTGCTTCGTGCCATCTTTGGTGATAAAGCAGGAGATGTAAAAGATGCATCATTAAAAGCATCCCCTTCTTTACATGGAGTTGTTTTAGACAAAAAATTATTCGCAAGAGCGGTAAAAGATAAGCGCAAGCGTACTCAAGATAAAGATGCATTAACTGCATTGGAAATGGAATTCGAAACTAAATTTGTTGATTTAAAAGACAAGTTAATCGAAAAACTTTTCAATATAGTTAATGGAAAAACTTCACAAGGAGTAATGAACGATTTAGGAGAAGAAGTTTTACCAAAAGGTAAAAAATACACTCAAAAAATGTTAAACTCTGTTGAAGATTTTGCTCACTTAACTAAAGGGCAATGGGTTTCAGATGACGATACTAATAAAATGGTAAACGATTTGATCCATAACTACAAAATTAAGTTGAACGATTTACAAGGTAGCTTAAGAAGAGAGAAATTCACAATTACTGTTGGAGATGAATTACCAGCAGGAATCTTGAAATTAGCTAAAGTTTATATCGCTAAAAAACGTAAATTGAAAGTGGGTGATAAAATGGCTGGACGTCACGGTAACAAAGGTATTGTTGCTCGTATTGTTCGTCATGAAGACATGCCTTTCTTAGAAGATGGAACCCCTGTAGATATCGTATTGAACCCACTTGGGGTACCTTCACGTATGAACATCGGTCAAATTTATGAAACGGTTTTAGGATGGGCTGGACAGAAATTAGGTAGAAAATATGCTACTCCAATTTTTGACGGTGCAACTCTAGACCAAATTAATGAATTGACTGACGAAGCTGGAATTCCACGTTTTGGTCACACCCACCTATATGATGGAGGTACTGGAGAACGTTTCCACCAAGCGGCAACAGTTGGAGTAATCTACATGTTGAAACTAGGTCACATGGTTGATGATAAGATGCACGCCCGTTCAATCGGACCATACTCATTAATTACGCAACAACCATTAGGAGGTAAAGCTCAATTTGGAGGTCAGCGTTTTGGAGAGATGGAAGTTTGGGCATTAGAAGCATATGGAGCATCAAGTACACTAAGAGAAATCTTGACAGTTAAATCTGATGATGTTATTGGTAGAGCCAAAACTTACGAGGCAATCGTAAAAGGAGAAGCTATGCCAGAACCAGGTCTTCCAGAATCATTCAATGTATTAATGCACGAATTGAAAGGTCTAGGTTTAGACATTCGTTTAGAAGAATAAAACAATTAACAATTGACAATTGATAACGCATAATGCTTATCAATTGTCAATTACCCATTATCAATTATCAATTCAAGTTTTCAACTATGATGAATAATAGAAACAACAATAAAGATAAAAACCCAGTAGTTAGGTTTAACAAAATCACTATTGGATTGGCTTCTCCTGAATCTATCTTGGCTGAGTCAAGAGGTGAGGTTTTGAAACCAGAAACAATAAACTACAGAACTCACAAACCAGAACGTGACGGACTTTTCTGTGAAAGAATATTCGGACCTGTAAAGGATTTCGAATGTGCTTGTGGAAAATACAAAAGAATTCGTTACAAAGGAATTGTTTGTGACCGTTGTGGTGTTGAAGTAACAGAGAAAAAAGTTCGTAGAGATAGAGTAGGACACATTAATTTAGTGGTGCCAATTGCTCACATCTGGTATTTCCGTTCTCTTCCAAACAAAATTGGTTATATCCTTGGGTTACCATCTAAGAAATTAGATATGATTATTTACTACGAAAGATACGTAGTAATCCAAGCCGGTATTGCTAAAAATGCTGAAGGAGAATCAATACAAAGATTGGACTTTTTAACAGAAGAAGAGTATCTAAATATCTTAGAAACTTTACCTGCTGATAACCAATATTTAGACGATTTTGATCCTAATAAATTTGTTGCCAAAATGGGAGCAGAGTGTATTATGGACTTATTAGCGCGTATCGATTTAGATGAATTGTCTTATGATTTAAGACATAAAGCGAATAATGAAACGTCTAAGCAACGTAAAACAGAAGCCTTAAAAAGATTACAAGTAGTAGAGTCTTTCCGTGAATCTAACTTGAACCGTGAGAACCGTCCTGAGTGGATGATCATGAAAGTAGTTCCAGTTATTCCACCAGAATTACGTCCTCTTGTGCCTCTTGATGGTGGTCGTTTTGCTACTTCAGATTTAAATGATTTATACCGTCGTGTAATTATACGTAACAACCGTTTGAAAAGATTAATGGAGATTAAAGCTCCAGAAGTTATCTTGAGAAACGAAAAACGTATGTTGCAAGAATCGGTAGATTCACTTTTTGATAATACAAGAAAAGCATCTGCAGTAAAAACAGAATCCAACCGACCTTTGAAATCTTTATCAGATTCATTGAAAGGAAAACAAGGACGTTTCCGTCAAAATTTATTAGGAAAACGTGTAGATTATTCTGCTCGTTCGGTAATTGTTGTTGGACCTGAATTAAAATTATTCGAATGCGGTATCCCTAAAGATATGGCAGCTGAGTTGTACAAACCTTTCGTTATCCGTAAATTGATAGAAAGAGGAATTGTTAAAACAGTAAAATCGGCTAAGAAAATAATTGACAAAAAAGAGCCTGTAGTTTGGGATATCCTTGAAAATGTAATTAAAGGACACCCAATCTTACTGAATCGTGCTCCTACTTTGCACCGATTAGGTATTCAAGCATTCCAACCAAAATTAATTGAAGGAAAAGCAATCCAATTGCACCCTTTAGTTTGTACGGCGTTCAACGCGGATTTTGATGGGGATCAAATGGCGGTTCACTTACCGTTAGGACCAGAAGCTATTTTGGAAGCACAATTATTAATGTTGGCTTCTCACAATATCTTGAATCCTGCTAATGGTGCTCCGATTACCGTACCTTCTCAAGACATGGTATTGGGTCTTTATTATATGACCAAAGAAAGAATTTCTACTCCAGAACATAAAATTATAGGTCAAGACTTAACTTTTTATTCTGCTGAAGAAGTAAATATCGCCTTAAATGAAGGTAAGTTAGAATTGAACGCTCGTGTGAAAATCCGTGCGAAAGATTTTAATGAAAATGGAGAATTAGTATATAAAATTATCCAAACTACTGCAGGACGTGTACTTTTTAATGAAGTAGTTCCTGAAGCAGCTGGATATATCAATGATGTATTGACTAAGAAAAACCTTAGAGATATTATCGGACATGTATTAAGTGTAACGAATGTACCTACTACAGCTGCGTTCTTGGACAACATGAAAGATATGGGTTATAAATTTGCCTTCAGTGGTGGATTGTCATTCTCACTTGGTGATATTAGAATTCCAGAACAAAAAACAAAATTAATTGCAGATGCTAGAGAACAAGTTGACGGTATTTCTGCGAATTATAATATGGGACTTATTACCAATAACGAACGTTACAACCAAGTTATTGACGTGTGGACTTCTGCAAATGCCCAACTTACAGAATTAGCAATGAAAAACATTAGAGAAGACCAACAAGGTTTCAACTCGGTGTATATGATGCTTGACTCTGGAGCAAGGGGATCTAAAGAGCAAATTCGTCAGTTAACAGGTATGCGTGGTTTGATGGCTAAGCCTAAAAAATCTACTGCCGGTGGTGGAGAAATTATTGAAAACCCGATTCTTTCTAACTTTAAAGAAGGACTTTCGATTTTAGAATATTTCATTTCTACTCACGGTGCTCGTAAAGGACTTGCGGATACAGCGTTAAAAACTGCCGATGCTGGTTACTTAACAAGAAGATTACATGACGTTTCTCAAGACGTAATTGTAAATATTGACGACTGCGGAACCCTAAGAGGTGTTGAAGTTTCTGCATTGAAAAAGAATGAAGAAATTGTTGAAACTCTAGGTGAAAGAATCTTAGGTCGTGTAGCATTACAAGACGTTATCAATCCTATGACTAATGAAGTATTAGTAAAAGGAGGAGAGCAAATCGTTGAGGCTACTATGCGTTTAATTGAAGCTTCTCCAATCGAGAAAGTAGAAGTTCGTTCGCCACTAGTTTGTGAAGCCACCAAAGGAATTTGTGCTAAATGTTACGGAAGAAATTTAGCTACTGGAAAAATGACTCAAAGAGGTGAGGCTGTAGGTGTAATTGCTGCACAGTCAATTGGAGAGCCAGGAACACAGTTAACATTACGTACTTTCCACGTAGGTGGGGTTGCGGGTGGAATTTCTGAAGAATCTAGCATCTTAGCTAAATTCAATGGTCGTCTAGAAATTGAAGATTTAAAAACAGTAAAAGGAGAAGATTTAGAAGGTCAAGCAGTTGATATTGTAATCTCACGTTCTACTGAATTGAAATTGATCGATGTTAAAACAGGTATACTTTTAGCTACAAATAATATTCCTTACGGATCTAGCATTTATGTTAAAGACGGTCAAGAAGTAGCAAAAGGAGATGTTATTTGTAAATGGGATCCATATAATGGGGTTATTATTTCTGAATTTACTGGTAAAATTGCTTACGAAGATTTAGAGCAAGGACAATCATTTGTGGTTGAAATTGATGAGCAAACAGGATTCCAAGAAAAAGTAATTTCTGAAGGAAGAAACAAAAAATTAATTCCTACTTTATTGATTTACGGTAAAGATAATGAGTTAATCCGTTCTTATAACTTACCAGTTGGAGCCCACTTAATGGTTGATAATGGTGAGAAAATTAAAGCAGGTAAGATTTTAGTAAAAATCCCACGTAGATCTTCAAAATCTGGAGATATTACAGGAGGTTTACCAAGAATTACAGAGTTGTTAGAAGCTCGTAATCCATCTAACCCAGCGGTAGTTTCAGAAATAGACGGTGTAGTAACTTTCGGAAAAGTAAAAAGAGGTAACCGTGAAATTATCATAGAATCTAAATTTGGTGAGGTTAAGAAATACTTAGTAAAACTATCTAGCCAAATCTTAGTTCAAGAAAATGACTTTGTACGTGCAGGAGTTCCATTATCTGATGGAGCAATTACACCAGACGATATCTTAAGAATCAAAGGACCGGCGGCTGTTCAACAGTATCTAGTTAACGAAATTCAAGAAGTATACCGTTTACAAGGGGTGAAAATTAACGACAAACACTTTGAAGTGGTGATCCGTCAAATGATGCGTAAAGTATTAGTTCAAGATCCAGGAGATACTTTATTCTTAGAAGATCAATTAATTCATACTAAAGATTTTATCGTTGAAAATGATAAATTATACGGTATGAAAGTAGTTGAAGATGCTGGGGATTCACAAAACTTGAAACCAGGACAGATTGTTTCTCCACGTCAATTGCGTGATGAAAATTCACTGTTGAAACGTAACGATCAGAATTTAGTAGTAGCTCGTGATGTAATCACTGCAACTGCAACTCCAGTACTTCAAGGTATTACGAGAGCGTCGTTACAAACGAAATCATTCATATCTGCAGCATCATTCCAAGAAACAACTAAGGTATTAAACGAAGCAGCAGTAGCTGGTAAAGTGGACAACTTAGAAGGATTGAAAGAAAATGTTATTGTAGGACATAGAATTCCAGCAGGAACCGGTATGAGAGAATACGATCATACTATTGTAGGTTCTAAAGAAGAATTCAATGAAATGATGTCAACAAAAGAAGAATACAATTATTAATTCAAAAGTGAAAGGTTTAATTATTTTAGATCTTTCACTTTTTTTACCATTTTAATATGAGCGAGCAAGAAGGACAAATAAATATTGAATTAGACGAAAATACAGCGGAAGGAATTTATTCTAACCTGGCTATTATCAATCATTCGGCATCAGAATTTGTTTTAGATTTTGTGTGTATAATGCCAGGCGTGCCTAAAGCAAAAGTGAAGTCAAGAATAGTTTTGACCCCGCAACATGCTAAAAGACTGGTCAAGGCATTAGCAGAAAATGTACACCGATTTGAGGTCGCTCATGGAGAAATAAAAGACACAGAGCAACCATCAATTCCTTTAAATTTTGGAACCGCTGGTCAAGCATAAATTAAAAAGCCCCTTCTTTGAAGGGGCTTTTTTTTACTCTAATAATTTTAGTTTACGTTTTCAAATTTGATTAAAAGTGTAACTTTTTACTAATCTAGGAATTATATAATTTTCAATACTTTTTATCTCTACATTGATAAAAATTCATGATTTTAGAAAAAAAATTAAAATTTAACATTGTTTTTTTATTTTATTTACCTATTTTTAACGCCTGTTTATATTTTAATTTCCATAACCTATAATATTTTATTATGAATCAAAATTACAATTTTGTTCAGGGCTTGTTTTCCCAAGTAACGAACAGTAGAAGTGAAAATTTAGCTAGTAAAAAAAGTACATCTTTTAAAAGCTTAATGTTGATGATTGTGTTTGCATTTTTTGCAAGTATTACAATTAATGCTCAAAATATTTCAAATTATTCATTTTCATCAGGTGTTGCATCTTTAGATCCTATGGTTGGTGGTACATCACTTACTGGTTCTGGTGCAATTGTAAATGGTTATAATGATGATAATGCTTCAGCAGTGACTAATATAGGATTTAATTTCACTTTAATGGGTGTTTCTTATTCACAATTTTCTGTGAATTCAAACGGTCAGTTAAGATTAGGTGCTACTAATATAATAGGAACTAACTATGCTTCGGCTTCTTCAGGCCTTCCTATTATATGTCCTATGTCAGGGGATAATTCTTCTGGTATAACAGGTTCTGTTAATCCAATAAGTTACTTAGTTAATGGTTCTGCTGGAAGTAGAATTTTAATAGTACAATGGAGCAATTTCAATATTGGTTATTCAAGTACAAGTACCAATGGTGGTTCAATGCAGTTGTGGTTATATGAAGGTACTAATAAAATTGAGTTTCATTATGATCCTAATTATGGTTGTGCCTCTGCAAATTCTCGTTCTATTTTTATTTCATCTAGTAACACTGCTACAACAAGTGGTTATGTAACAGTTGGAGCTGTGCCGTCATTCACAGCAACCGCTACTGCTATAACTAATAGTTTTATTGTAGGAACTAATATAGTAAATCTTAGTGGTTTGAAGTATACTTTTACACCCCCAATTCCTGCATCGGCAACAGCACTCAATTTTACAGCTGTTACAGGTACAACCACCACTTTAAACTGGACAGATAATGCAACTAATGAGATTGGATATTTAATTTATCGCTCAACTGATGGTGTTAATTATTCTTTAGTTAATACAACAGCTGCAAATATTGTAACTTATCCTGCTACCGGACTTAATTACGGAACAACCTATTATTGGAGGGTAGTCCCATTTGCTGAAGGTGGATTTGGTTCAAATCTTGACGGTTCTCAAGCTACTCTAGCAGGTACTTTAAGTGGAACTAAAACTGTAGGTACTGGTGGAGATTACAGTAATTTAACTACTGCTTTTGCGGCGATTTCTGCCAATGGATTATCAGGGAATATTAATTTAGAATTAATTACAGGTTATCCTGCAATTCCAGAAACTTTTCCTATTGTGGGTCCTGTTGGGACAAGTTATAATGTTAAAGTGTATCCTACAACCGTAAGTACGCCATTAACTATTTCAACTTCCTCTGCAGCGGCTGTTTTCAGTTTAAATAATACTTCGAATTTAACAATTGACGGACGTGTAAATCAAACAGGTTCTTCCGTCATGTCGATTGCAAACTTAATTCCGGCTGGTGCAACTGCATCAACTCCTGCAACTGGTTCATCTATTGCTGGAACTACATTTACCGTAGGATCATTAGCAGCTGGATCTGGACCATTGTTAATTGGTCAAGTGCTTTCAGGAACAGGTGTAACTCCAGGTACTGTAATTACAGGATACGGATCTGGCACAACTGGAGGTGCGGGTACCTATACAGTAAGTCCAAGTCAAACCGTTACTGCTACAACGTTCACGGCAACTTCACCGGCAGGTGGGGCCGCAGCGTTTCATTTCTTGAATGATGCAAGTAACAATACTTTACAATATTTAACAATTACCAGTGCTAACACGAATGCTAATAGTGGATCTATTGTATTCGGTTCAGGATTAACTTCAGGTAATGATAATAACAATATTAATAATTGTTCTATTACTGCTAATGCCTCAACAGCTGTGGTTACAGGTTCTCAAGCAACAACTACAATTACAGTTGCTGGAGTAACTAGTGGTTTTATTGTGCCAGGTTCAACAGTATCAGGTACAGGTGTTACAGCAGGTACAGTAATCACAGCAGCTGGAACTGGAGCTGGCGGGGCTGGAACCTACACTGTAAATACCTCTGCTACAGTAGCTTCAGGTACATTAACAGTTTCTAACTTTCCAGTTAATGCAATTTACTCTTCTGGTACAAGTGCTGCAGTAGATAATAGTGGAAATACATTGAATAACAATCAAATTTCAGATTATTATAGCCCAATTGTTGCTACAAATGGGGTTAATTTAACTTCAACTGGTAACTCAACTTGGACCATTACAAACAATAAATTGTTCCAAACAGCAACTAGATTATATACATCTGCTAATACTCATAATGGTATCTTTGTAGGAACTGGAAGTGGATATACAATTTCAGGAAACACAATAGGTTATGCTAATGCTTCAGGAACAGGAACTACCAATTTAATTGGAAATTCACTAATCTTGGCAGGTTTTCCTGCTTCATATGTTACTGCTGGTGCTGCAACTGCAACCCGATATATTGCTATCAATGGGGCGTTTACTGCAGCGGGAACAAACTCTAATGTAAAAAGCAATACAATTGCTGGTTTTGCCTTGCATACAAGTAGTGGTGCTGCAACAACTAATGGAGTGTTCGCAGGAATTAATATAACTGCTGGTAATGCAACTATAGGTGGAGCAAATTCTTCTGATGGAAATATTATAGGAACAACAACAGGGCCGGCATCTGGTTCTTATTCTATTTTTGTTTCCTCTACTACAGCAGGTGCAGTTGTTTCTCCAGTTTATGCAACTAGTGCAAATACTGTTAGCATTCAGAATAATAAAATAGGTGATATAATGACTACTGGAACTTCTGGTGCAACTGCATCAGGATTTAAAGGAATTGATGTGGCAGGTGCAGGTAGAATTTCAATTACAGATAATGTGATTGGAAATGATCAGGCTAATAATATTAGAGCTGGTTATTTTTTAACAACTACTAATTTATCCAATGCTGCTACTACTGCTACAACAGCAACAGGAACATCAGCTGTAAATGGAATACTTTCTTCCATTACAGGTAATTCATTATCTATTAGTAACAATATAATAAAAGGAATTCAAGTATCTGGTTCTGCAACTACTTTTAGTGGAATTGTATCTTCAGGTACATTAACTGGGACTACGCCTGCAATAACAATAAATAGTAATTATCTTGGAAATGCAACACAAGGATTAGTTAACTATGCAGTTGCTAATAGTGGAGCTTTAAATGGTATTAGCGTAGTAAATGGTGCTGCTTCTGCAACTCACACAATTACTTCTAATGATATTAGAGGAATTACCTATTCTGCTCTAAGTTCTGCTGCTAATAATTATATATCTTGGTCACATGCATCATCTGTTACGGATAACATCAATAATAATACTTTCACCAATTTGAACGTAAATACTACAGGAAGCATTCAGTTTCTTGTAGGTGGTTCTAGCAGTATGACTGCTACCGGGGTTGAAAATTGTAATAATAACTCAATTGTAACTGGATTTAATAAAGGTGGAAGTACTGCAACTCCAGATGTGGTTAACTTTTATAACAGAGGGGGAAGTTCCGTTACTGGATCAAGTTTAACTCAAACAGGAAATAATTTCTCAAACATTACTGTTACAGGAACAACTAAGATTCAAGGTTGGTTGTGTCAAGAAGGATCTTCTGCAACTAGTGGACCTTCTAAAACAATTACAGGTAATACTTTTAGTAATATTTCAGGAGGAACAGGTGATATTACCATATTACAACAAACATTTGGAGGAAATGGAACTATAAATGTAAGTAATAATACAATTAATAATGTTTCCAGCTCTGGAAATATTTATGGAATGAATTTAGGACCAAATACTACAGGAAATCAAACCTACAACAATAATACTATAACTTCGCTTGTTTCATCGGGAACTGGTGGTAATGTTACTGGTATTATTGCGGCACCAAATGTAGGTGGAGGTACTGCAACTTTTGGTAGCAATACAATTACTACACTATCCTCAACAGGAGCTAGTGCTTTAGTTAAAGGAATTGACGTAACTGCAGCAGCAACAGCAAATGTTACAGCAAATACAATTAGTGCTCTATCTGGTTCTGGAGCTACTTCGCCATTAGTTCACGGTATTCAAGTTAGTGGTGGAACTGCAGTAAATGTATATAGAAATAAAGTATTCGGATTATCAGAAAGTGGAGCCATCAGTACTACTCCTGCTGCTGTAAAAGGTATTTTATTGTCAGGAGGAACAACAGTTAGTACTTATAATAATGTTATAGGAAATTTAACAGCTCCTGCTGCAAGTTTACCTGATGCCATTCATGGAATATCTATTTCATCGGCTGCTGCAACTTCTACTCAAAAAGTGTATAACAACACTGTTTATTTATCAGGAAGTGGTGGAACTAATTTTGGTGGAACAGGTATTTTACACACAACTAGTACTACCGCAACCACTTCAGCATTGGATTTACAAAATAATATTATTATCAATAATATAACGCCAAGTGGAACAGGTTTGTCAGTCGCTTTCAGAAGAAGTAGTGGACTTGCTACTACCTTGTTAAATTATGCAGCAACATCAAACAAAAATTTATTTTATGCAGGAACTCCTGGTGCTAGTAATTTAATTTACAGTGACGGAACCTCTTCTGCACAAACTATGGCGCAATATATTGCTGGAGCATTTACAGCGGGTACTATAGCCCCTCGTGATGCCAATTCATTTACAGAAGCTACCTTTAATCCTGCTACTTATTTTGTATCTACAACAGGATCCAATGCCAACTTCTTGCAACCAGCAGCTAATTTAGTTACTCAAGCAGAAGGAGGAGGAAATACAATTGCCATTACAAGTCCAGACTTTAACGGAGTTACTCGTCCTGGAGGAAGTGGAGTATCCTATGATTTGGGTGCATGGGAATTTGCAGGAGTATCTCCAGCCCCTGTGTTAACAAATCTAGCAGCTACTCCAGCTTTAACTACACAATGTGTTAAATCGAATAGAGCAATTACTATCAATATTACTACTGTTTCCGGTACAATAACAGGTGCTGTTTTAAACTACAGTCATAATGGTACCCCTCAAACAGCAATAACCTTGACTAATACTTCTGGAACTACTTGGGCAGGAACTATGATAGCTCCTACAACTGGTAATGCGACAGTAACTTGGTCAATTACCGCTACAAATTCATTAGGATTAACTACTAATTTTGCGGGTACTTCATTTGCTGATGAACCTAATAATGCTTTTATTTCTTCAGCTTCTTCATCTATTGCCACTGTATGTTCTGGAAGTCCTACGAGTTTGAACTTGACAGTAAATACTGGTAGTGTTAATATAGCCGAAGGTTTTGAAGGGACAACATTTCCTCCTACAGGATGGACCTCATTGAATGCTGGTTTAGGAAATTCTTGGACTACAACAACATCCACTTCCTATCTTTGTGGAGGTTCGAAAGCAATGTATTATTCATATAATTCGACTAATCCAGCTAATGCGTGGATGATTTCTCCGGTTATTAATACAATTGCGGGTACTACTTATACTGTAAGTTTTAAATATAGAGCTTACGGCAGTACATTTTCTCCAGAAGCTATGAAAGTTACCTATGGAACGGCTCCTACAGCTGCTGCACAAACAAATGTTATTTGGACTAATTCTTCTATATCTAATAGCTCTTGTACAACAGCCACTGCAACTTTCGTGGCTTCAACAACAGGAACATATTACATTGGATTTAATTGTTTTACTCCTGCAAATTATTGGTATTTAGGAGTTGACGATATTTCAATTACAGGAGGAGTTAATATCGGAACGCCAATATATTCATGGTCAGATGGAACAAGTGTAGTAGGAACAACAAATCCATTAGTAGTAAATCCAACTACAAATACAACTTATACTGGTTCTGTTACTATAAATAATTGCCCTGTTAGCGCATCGACTACTGTTACAGTGGTTCCATTACCTTCTGCACCAACTGCAGTTGGCTCTACTCAATGTGGTACATTGGTTCCTACTGCCACCGTAACTGCTACCTCAGGAGTTGCTGGTACAGGAACTTTTAAATGGTATGCTGCGCCAACTGGAGGAACTGCTTTACAATCAAGTACTTCTACAACTTATACAACTGCTGTTTCTGCTACTACTACATTCTACGTTTCTGAAGTGGGAGTTGGAGTAAATGCATGTGAAAGCGCGAGAACGCCAGTTACAGTTACGGTTATTTTACCGCCAGCTTTAACATTGAGTGCGGCACCTCAGGCTATTTGTCCAGGTGTTCCAACAATAACACCAGTAAACGTTACTTCTACAGTATCAAATTATGATTCTAGTTCTTATTCATGGACTCCTGCTGGAACTGTTACAGGATCAATAGGTTCTGGATATACTTTTAATCCAACTGCGACTACTACCTATGTGTTGTCTGCAAGTAATTCAAGTAATGGATGTGCCAACACTGCTAATTTAACAGTAACAGTAAATCCTTCGCCGGTAATCACTTCGGTAACCTCTTCTTCTGAACCATTGTGTTTAGGAAGCTCTACTACTTTAACAGGTCTTAGTTTGGCTCCAGCTGCAACTGGAACAATTGGTACAGGAACAACATTAACATCTTCTACAGGCTATCCTACAGCTTTTGAAAATTATTACTATCAAAACTGGCAGCAATATTTATTCAAAGCATCTGAATTGAATGCAATGGGATTAAGTGCTGGAAATATTAATTCTATTACTTTTAAAATTGCAGCAACTCCATCACCTAATACACCTTTAGCTGATTACAATGTTAGAATAGGTTCAACAACTAATAATGCATTATCTAGTTTCACTACCTCAGGACTTACTAATGTGTTTGGACCATCTTCTGTAACTCCTGTAGTTGGATTCAATACAATTACATTTACCACTCCTTACAACTGGGATGGTGTTTCTAATATTGTAATTGATTTAAGACAAACAGGTGGTTTTGGTGATGCAAATGCTACAACGTATTATACGTCCACTTCTAACAATTCTGTTTTGTATGCCTATTCTTCGTCTAGTAATACTTCTTATTGGACTTCAGGACCTACACCAACAACCTCAACTTCTCGACCAAATATAGTTTTTGGATTTCAAAATAATTTTTCTTCAAATTATAACTGGTCATGGTCACCTGCGACAGCATTAAGTGCTACAACAGGAAATGTGGTAACATCAACTCCATCTGTTAATACTGTTTATACTGTAACGGCAACAAATCCATTAACGACTTGTTCTGCTTCGCAAACCGTAAGTGTTACTTTAAAACCATTAGAATCTGCTCCAACTGCTACCCCTTCTACACATTGTGGTCTTCAATTATCTACTGCTACTGTAACTTCTACTACAACAACAGTAAATCCTGTTTTTGTTTGGTATAATGTCCCTACAGGAGGAACTTCAGTTCAAAGTGGTATTTCGCCTACTTTCTTAACCGCTATAAATTCAACTAGAACTATGTATGTTTCAGAAGTTGGATCTAACGGTTGTGAGACATTAAGAACTCCAGTAGTTATGACAGTTACTTCACCACCGGCAGTTACTATTACTTCTTCGGTGCCTACATTCTGTGGAACAGGAGGAAATACAACTTTAACAGCAAGCTCTTCAGATCCAGGAATGACTTATACTTGGTCAAGTTTTACACCAACTGCTTCAATTACATCAAATAATACTGCTGTTACAACGGCTACTATTTCTGAGACATCAGAATTCAAAGTAGTAGGTATAGCAACTAATCCTAGTTGTTTACCAATTGAGTCTTATATTTCTGTAGGGGTATACCCATTGCCAACGGCAACTGTTACTTCAACTGCTCAAGGAGTTTGTCCTGGAACAGGCGCTACTATTGGATCTGGTTTAAGTGCGGGTAATTTTACTGTAACTTGTATCCCTGCTCCGAGTGGAGGACCTGCTTCCTCTCCAGTGGGCGCTGTTTCTTTAGTAGCTGGTCAGGTAGCTCAATCGCCTTACCCTGCTGGTGTTTATGAAGGTTCTTCGGGATTAGATGATAATTATTGGGGGGGAGTTCCTGTTGGATTTAACTTCAATTTTTTTGGAAATACAGTTACCAGTGTATTTATCGGAACAAACGGTACCATCAATTTAGGAACAACAGGTTCTTCTAGCTATACCTTCGCAGGTTTTCCAAGCGCATCTAGTCCTGCTAGCACTGTTGCTGTTGTTGCAAGAGATTTAAATTGGGGTTCTGCTGGTGCTGGTAAAATTACTTACTGGACAGAAGGTATTGCTCCAAACCGTCGTTTTATAGTTCAGTTTTTAAACGGAAATACTTATAGTGGTGGAGGTAAACAAACTGCAGAAGCAGTATTCTATGAAACTTTAGGAACAATTGATATTCGTGTTTTTGAAGCTACTAATGCCAATTCTAAATACATAGGTTTACAAGACGCTACTCGATTAGTTGGCGCTTCGGCTCCTAATTGCAATGTAACTCCTCCAACTGCAAATTATTGGAATGGGCAAACCGCTATTATACCAGCAACAGCTCCAAAAGCTTGGCGTTTTTCACCACCTTCAAATTATTCTACTACCTGGTATGCAAATGGTGTGGCTATGCCTTCTGTAACTGCTAACCCAACAGCAACACCTCCTGTGGTAGGATATAACAATCCAGGTACAAACGTGTTTAGTATTCCTGTAGCTCCTGCTGCGACGACTACTTATTCAATTACTTATACTAACCAAACAACAGGATGTTCTAATGCTGCAGGTTCTGCACAAGTTGTGATGGCTGTTCTTGGAAACAGTATTCCTTCTGGTTTAACTACTATTGCTAGTTCTCCTTTAATTTGTTTTGGAGAAAGTGTTAATTTAAGTACCAGCTACACTGGAATTACTGATCAAATGGTTTTCCAATGGCAAAACTCTACTGACGGTGGTACTACATGGTATGATATTGCTTCAGCTAATGCTTTAACTTATTCAGATTCACCTATAGTTCCTACACAATATCGTAGTCAAATGATAGCTTGTAACGGAGTTCCAGGTTATACTAGTCCGGTTACAGTTGGTTTCACAAATACTGTAAATTCGACTACTCCAGGACTTCGTTGCGGAACTGGTACTGCAACTATAAGCGCTGTTGGATCTGCGGGCACTACAGTTAATTGGTTTGACAATGCAACTGGTGGAGCTTCTATTGGAACAGGAACTTCATTTGTAACACCAACTATTTCTTCAACAACAACATTTTATGCTGAGGCCAGTACAATAGGTGGAGCGGCATCTGTTGGACCTGTTAGTCCTTCAGCTCAAGGAGGAACTATTGGTACTCAAACAATTGCTTGGGATGTTAACTTTACGGTTCTTGCAGCTACAACTTTACAAAGTGTAACAATTTTCCCTCAAACTTCTGGAAATTCAGGAACGTTGACTATTAGAAACGGGTCAGGAAGTGCGGGAACAATCGTTAGTACTATAAATTATACTACTACAGTAGGTGGAGGAGCAACTCCTCAGGTGATTAATATTAACACACCATTGACGGCAGGAAACTATGCAATTTATACCGATACACTTCCTGCAGGAGGAATTAGTAGAAATACAACAAATGCTACCTACCCATATACTTCATCAGTTGCAAATATTACATCTAATGGATTTAGTACTGCTTATTTTATGGGGTTATACGATTGGAAGTTTGAAAGCGCTTGTCGCTCTCCAAGAGTTCCTGTAATTGTTACAGTTACTCCTGCGCCAACTTTAGTTTTAAGTGGAGATCCAGCAACAATATGTGCAGAATCAAATACTACTCCAGTAACTGTAACAACAGGTGCTTCTAATTATAGTAGTTATGTTTGGACTCCAACATCAGTAACTGGAAATTCAACTACTGGATGGGTATTCAATCCATTAACAACGACAACTTATACTTTAGCTGCAGCGCAAACTACAGGCGCTACTCCTTGTGTAAATACGGCTACAGTAACAGTTAATGTTAATCCTACACCAAGTGTAATAACGATTGCTCCGGCAACGGCTTCAACTTGTACAAATACTATTTTACCTTTAGTTGCAACCGGTGGTGTAATTAGTCCAGATTATGTTTCTTCGATGGATGTTTTACCGTCTGATTTTACTGTGAATAATCCAACAGCTTCAACTGTAACTTCCAATACTACGTATTTTTCAGAAGGAACGGGCTCTATATTATTTAATGTTCCAGGTGTTTCAGCAAATGCTAAATATTCAATGAATACTAATTTAGATATGACAGCTTCAACAAGTGCTACATTAACATTCTCTCATATTGCTGCAATGGAGGGTTCATTCACTTCTTATGATTATGGATATGTTGAATATTCTGTAGATGGAGGAACAACTTGGATCAATTTTACTCCTTCAGATTATGCTGGTTCTGCTGACGCAACTTTATTTAATGCTAATGCTAGATTTAGTACAAAAAGTTATGGTGATTGGATTGCTCAGTTTACCTCGGCAACAGCCGATCCTGGGGTTGGCCCTGCTACTTCTTTGTGGAAAACAGAAACATTTAATATTCCTGCTAGTGCCTTAACAAGTACTCAATTCAGAGTTAGATTCAGATATACTACTGATTCGTCTACCAATTACTATGGTTGGTTGATAGATAATGTTAGAGTAAATAAATCATCTCCAACTACATTAGCATGGTCTCCAAGAACAAACTTGTACACTGATGCAGCTGCAACTACTCCATATGCTGGAGAAAATATTTCGACAGTTTACTTTAAAACAAGTGCAGCATCTACTGCTGTTACTTATACCGCAACATCAACTTCTGTTTTAGGATGTCCTAGAGTAGCAACTGTTCCAGTTGTTGTTTACCAAACGGCTGCTCCTACAGGATCTCAATTCTACCAATTCTGTCCTACAGGTGGAGCTACAGTAAGTACGATGTCTTCAGTTCTTACAGGTACAAATATTAAATGGTACTCTGCATCAACTGGTGGTACTGCATTAGCTGCAACTACGCCTTTAACACAAGGTTATTTCTGGGCATCTCAAACAGCAAATGGGTGTGAAAGTCCTACTAGATTCCTAGTATTTGCAATTTCAAATGCTACAGCAGCTCCTTCTAGTACTACTTCACAACAGTTCTGTAATAGTGCTACGGTAGCTAGTTTAACTGCTAATGGAACTGGATTACAATGGTACACTACGGCAACTGGTGGTACAGCGTTAGCTTCAACAGCTGCTTTATCAACAGGAACTTATTATGTTTCCCAAACTTCTGGTGGTTGTGAAAGTCCAAGAACGGCTGTTTCTGTATCTGTAACTGCTGTTTCAGCTCCAACAGGTGCTGCAACTCAATCGTTGTCATCTTTATTAACCATTGGTGATATCGTTGTTACGGGTTCAAACATTGTTTGGTATGCTTCTGCTGCTGATGCTGCTTCAGGAACTAGCCCACTTTCACCTACTCAATTGTTAGCTAATACTACATATTATGCTACTCAAACAATTAATGGATGTAGAAGTGCAACAAGTTTAGCTGTAACAATTACGACTTTGGCAAATCAAGATTTTGATATGACTCAATTTACCTACTATCCAAACCCTGTGATTGACTTGTTGAATATTTCTTATTCTCAAGACATGACTAGTGTGAAAGTATTTAATATGATTGGTCAACAATTAATGAGCAAACAAATTAATTCAAATACTGCTCAAATTGATATGTCTAGATATGCAAATGGTGCTTACTTTATTCAAGTAACTACCGAAAATGCTATGAAAACCGTTAGAGTAATTAAGAAATAACTCTAACATTAAATACTAAAAAACCCATTCACATTGTGAATGGGTTTTTTTATTTATAAGAAGTTTATATTTTTTTATTCAAATTCAGAGGTGAAGAACAATTGAACATTTGGATATTTATTCTGTGTCATTTGAATTGTAAAATCTGAATCTGCCAGAAATACCAATTGGTTGTATTTATCATGCGCTAAGAACTTCTGCTTAATCCGTCTAAATTCTTTAAATTCCTCGCTTTTAGGATCATTTGGTTTAACCCAACACGCTTTATGAACAGGGAAGTTTTCATAAGTACATTTAGCACCATATTCGTGTTCTAAACGGTATTGAATTACTTCATACTGTAAAGCTCCCACAGTTCCAATTATTTTTCTATTGTTCATTTCAAGGGTAAATAATTGCGCAACACCTTCATCCATTAATTGATCCACCCCTTTGTCTAATTGTTTCGCTTTCATTGGATCGGCATTATTAATATATCTAAAATGCTCAGGTGAGAAACTAGGAATTCCTTTGAAACTCATAATTTCTCCTTCGGTTAAGGTGTCTCCAATTTTAAAATTACCGGTATCATGTAATCCTACGATATCGCCAGGGTATGAAATATCTACAATTTCCTTTTTCTCAGCAAAAAAAGCATTTGGACTTGAAAATTTTAAATTTTTCTTTTGGCGAACATGATAATACGGTTTGTTTCTTTCAAATGTACCTGATACTATCTTAATAAACGCTAATCTATCACGGTGTTTAGGATCCATATTAGCGTGAATTTTAAATACAAATCCCGTCATTTTTCCTTCCTTTGGATCTACCAACCTAGTTTCTGAATCTTTTGGTCTAGGCGATGGAGCAATTTCTACGAAACAATCTAAAAGTTCTCTAACACCAAAATTATTCAAAGCTGATCCAAAAAAAACAGGTTGTAATTTTCCATTTAAATAATCTTCCCGATTAAATTTAGGATAAACTTCATCAATTAATTCTAATTCTTCACGAAGTCGGTCCGCAGGTTTTTGACCAATAATTTTTTCTAATTCAGGGCTTTTTACATCTGAAAAAGCTATAGTTTCTTCAATATTTTTTCGACTATCGCCACTAAAAAGATTGATGTTTTGTTCCCAAAGATTATAAATTCCTTGAAAATCATAACCCATTCCAATCGGAAAACTTAAAGGCGTAACTGATAATCCTAATTTTTGCTCCACTTCATCCATTAAATCGAAAGCGTCTTTTCCTTCTCTATCTAATTTATTGATGAAAACTATAATTGGAATATTTCGCATTCTACATACAGAAACTAATTTTTCTGTTTGCTCTTCAACCCCTTTTGCTACGTCAATAACTACAATAACGCTATCTACAGCAGTTAAAGTTCTGAAAGTATCTTCAGCAAAATCTTTGTGTCCAGGAGTATCAAGAATATTGATTTTTTTATCATTGTAATTAAATGCCAATACTGATGTGGATACAGAAATCCCCCTTTGACGTTCAATTTCCATAAAATCGGAAGTTGCCCCTTTTTTAATTTTATTATTTTTAACGGCACCAGCTTCCTGAATTGCACCACCAAAAAGCAATAGTTTCTCTGTTAAGGTCGTTTTCCCTGCATCAGGGTGTGATATTATCCCGAAAGTTCTTCTTCTTTCAATTTCTTTTAAAAAGCTCATATGTTTTGTAAATGGATTGCAAAAATACTATTTATTCAACAAATATTTCTATAACTGAGTAAAGACTCTATTATTAAATGAATTTATGTTAATAAATTTATGTTAATAGTATCTGTGATAGTTGTATAATGTAATTGAATTGTTATTTTTGTGAGTTGCAATTTATAACTAGCGATAGCTAATAAAATATTAAGTTAAATATTATTTTAAATGAAAATGAAACATTTATTTTTTGGACTTTTATTATCTCTAAATTTAATTGGATTTGCTCAAAATAGTAATAAAGAAGTTTTATTTACTATTGACAATAAGCCCTATTATACCGATGAATTTTCCAGAGTTTATAAGAAAAACCTTGATCTAGTTAAAGATGAGTCTCAAAAAGATTTAAATCAGTACCTTGAATTATTTGTAGGATATAAATTAAAAATCAATAAAGCATATAAATTAGGACTTCAAGACGGTATTGCTTATCAAAATGAGTTAAAATCATATAGAGGCCAACTTTCAAAAAACTATACTTCCGATTCAAAAGTGACTAAGGAATTAGTAGAAGAAGGCTATAAAAGGTTCTTAACAGAAATAAAAGCTTCCCATATACTTTTTTCTGTAGATGAAAATGCAGCTCCAGAAGACACTTTAAAAGTTTATAAACAAGCCTTAGAAGTTCGTAAAAGAGCCATTGCTGGTGAAGATTTCGGAAAATTGGCTACTGAATTTTCGCAAGATCCATCTGCTAAAGACAACAAAGGAGATTTAGGCTATTTTACCGCTTTTAGAATGGTTTATGCTTTTGAAACTGGCGCTTATAAAACACCAAAAGGAAGCATTTCAAATCCAGTTCGTACCCGATTTGGTTATCATTTGATTAAAGTTGATGATGTTCGTGATAACAGAGGTGATTTAATCGTAGCTCACATTATGATTATGAACCCACCTGCAACCCCTGAAAATAAAGAAGATGCTGACAAAGGGAAAAATACAATTCAAGATATTTATAAGAAATTGCAGCAAGGAGAAAAATTCGAGGATTTAGCCAAACAATTCTCAGAAGATAAATCGTCTTCTTCAAAAGGAGGGGTGTTAAATAGATTTGGCTCAGGCCAATTGAGTTCTGAAGAATTTGAAAATGTAGCTTTTAATTTAACAAAAGAAAATCCAGTTTCCGAACCATTTAAAAGTCAATATGGATGGCACATTGTTAAATTAATTGATAAATTTTCAGTAAAAACACTTGATGAAATGCGTTCTGATTTAGAATCAAAAGTGAGTAAAGACGATCGTTCAAGATTGATTACTGCATCTATGAATGAAAAATTAAGAAAAAAATACACTATTAAAAGAGATAATAAATTCTATGCTGTTATTTCTAAATTAGTCACAGAAAATTTTTACGAAGGAAAATGGGATACACCAGCTGATTTAAAATCGTATAATAAAAACTTGGTAACAATTAACTCATCAAAATCGATTACAGGTGCTTCTTTTTTAACTTATATAAAAGAGCAACAAAAAACCAAAAACACATTGAAACCGTTATCTAAATTGGTTAATAAATTTTATGAAAGCTATTTAGACCAGGAATTATCTCAATATTATGATGATAATTTAGAAAAAGAATTTACTGAGTTTTCAGCGGTTATGGACGAATACCGAGATGGATTGCTGCTTTTTGATTTAATGGAAAAAGAAATTTGGAATAAATCAAAAACAGATACTCTAGGTTTGAAATCATTTTATGATAAAAATCTTAAAAATTATCAATGGAAAAATCGTTTAGATGTTACAATACTTTCTTCGACTAATGAAGACGTTATTAAGAAAGCAGCTAAATATTTGAAAAATGAAAAAACGGTTGAATTTATCAAAGAAAAATTAAATGTAAAAGACGGCGCAGTAAATATTATGTCAAAAGTGGGTGTTTTTGAAGAAGGAAATGATGTATTGCCAAAAAATTTAAAATTTGAAACAGGAATTTCTGATATTATTAAAGAAGGCGAGTATTATTTTGTAACTAAAGTAAATAAAACTTTACCTTCAGGTCCTAAAACACTGGAGGAATGCAAAGGCAAAGCAATTAATGATTACCAACAATATTTAGAAGAAAACTGGGTTAAAGACCTAAAAAACGAATTTAAAGTTGAAGTGAATCAATCAGTTTTTGAAAGTGTAAAAAAACAATTGAAACCATAATTATTAGCCTGAGGGTAAAAAAAAAGTATTTAAAATAAATAACAATAGCGAATAGAATTAGAGGATGATGACATTAAATAAAACAAACAGAAGATTTTTAAATACAAAAACGGCTTTAATAGTTCTTTTTTCTTTCGTGGCTTTTCTTGCCAATGCTCAAGAAATAATTAAAGAAAAACCAGCTGATTCCGTTAAAGTTAAATTTCCACAATCTCGTCAAAAAGTAGATGGAATTATTGCGACTGTTGGAGATTATATGGTCTTAGATTCTGATATCGACAAAGCGTATTTAGAAATTTCAAGCCAAGGTAATTCAATTAAAGACATTACAAGATGTCAAATGTTGGGTAAATTATTGGAAGATAAATTATATGCACATCAGGCTATTCAAGACAGTATTATTGTTAAGGATGATGAAGTAAAGAAGATGATGGACGATAGAATAAACTATATGGTGGAGCAAATAGGTTCTATGGATAAGGTAATTCAATATTATAAAAAAAATACCGAGGAAGAATTTAAAACCTATTTCTTTGATATTCTTAAAGAAAACAAGTTGTCTGAGGACATGCAAAAGAAGATTGTTGATGCCGTAGAAGTAACTCCTGAGGAAGTACGAACCTTTTTCAAGAAAATCCCTTTTACGGAATTGCCTGTTTTTGGATCTGAAATGGAAGTCTCCCAAATTGTAGTCACCCCAAAAATTACAGAGGAAGAAAAGCAAAAAGTAATCGATAAACTCAAAGGGTTTAAAAAGGAAATTCAAGGTGGTGCTAGTTTTTTCAGTAAAGCAGTTTTGTATTCTGAAGATCCAGGTTCACGATCATCGGGTGGTTTTTATAAAATGACAAGAAAAACACCATTTGTAAAAGAATTTAAAGATGTTGCATTTAGCCTTGCAGAAGGAGAAATTTCAGATCCTTTTGAAACTGAATTTGGTTTCCATATTATTTACGTAGAAAAAATTAGAGGGCAAGAAATTGATTTGCGACACATTTTGTTAACGCCTAAGGTTTCTGATGAATCTCTAAAAGCAGCCAAAGAGAAAATCACTTTGATCAAAAAGAGAATTCAAGATAAGGAAATCACATTTGCGGAAGCGGCTAGAACATTATCTGATGAAAAAGAAACTAAAGCAAATGGAGGTGTTTTAATTAATCCTAAAACACAAGATACTCGTTTTGAATTGACTAAAATGGACCCGACTTTATATGCAAATGTTTCAAATTTAAAAGAAGGTGAAGTTTCAGCTCCATTGGGAGAAGAAGATCAAACGGGTAAAAAGAAATTCAAGCTGTTAACAGTTACCAATAGAATTAATGAGCATACTGCTGATTATGCAAAAGATTATATCAAAATTAAAAATCTTGCTTTAAAAGAAAAACAAATTAGAGCAATTGGAAAATGGTTTGAAGAGAAAATTAAAGAAACTTTCATCAAAATAAATGGGGAATACAGAGATTGCGTTTTTACAAATAACTGGTTAAAAAAATAGGATCCTATTCAATCAGAGTTTATAATACACCTCTAAATTCTTAAAAAATAAAAAATGTCTGACGTAGCCGAAATAAATAAATTAGTCCAAAAAAGGATTGATCTTAAGAAAGAAATTGCAAAAATAATTGTTGGTCAAGAAGAAGTGGTTGATCAAATTGTATTGAGTATTTTTTCGGGCGGACACGCACTATTGGTTGGTGTTCCAGGTTTAGCAAAAACATTAATGGTTAATACCATTTCTCAAGCTTTAGGATTGGATTTTAAACGTATTCAGTTTACCCCGGATTTAATGCCTTCTGATATTTTAGGAAGTGAAATTTTGGATGAAAATAGGCAGTTTAAGTTTTTAAAAGGACCTATTTTTTCTAATATCATTTTAGCAGATGAGATTAACAGAACTCCTCCAAAAACTCAAGCTGCATTATTAGAAGCCATGCAAGAAAGAGCCGTTACTATTGCTGGTCATAACTATAAATTAGATTTACCTTATTTTGTTTTAGCAACGCAAAATCCAATTGAGCAGGAAGGAACTTATCCTTTGCCAGAAGCACAATTAGACCGTTTTATGTTTTCTATAAAATTAGATTATCCAACTTTTGATGAGGAAGTTCAAGTGGTAAAAAATACGACTTCAAATTCAGATATTACCGTAAATCCTTTATTTAATTCTCAAGAAATTATCGATTTCCAACAGTTAATTAGAAGAATTCCTGTTGCCGATAATGTAGTTGAATATGCAGTTACTTTAGTTAGTAAAACAAGACCTGATAATTCACTTTCGAATGATTTTGTTAAAAATTATATAGATTGGGGAGCTGGACCTAGAGCGTCGCAAAATTTAATTTTAGCTGCTAAAGCAAATGCTGCTTTCAATGGTAAGTTTTCACCAGATATTGAAGATGTAAAAGCGGTAGCTATTGGTATTTTAAGACACCGTGTTGTAAAAAATTACAAAGCTGATGCCGAAGGAATTTCGATTGAAAAAATCATCGATTCTTTATTATAGAAACAATATTTTCATATAAAAAACCTCAATTCTTTCCTGAAGATTTGAGGTTTTTTCGTTTAACGGTAATTTCGAATTTCATAAAAATCACGTTAATAATTATTAATTAGACAATATTTTATTGTTATTTTACTTTTATCTTAAAAAAATACCTTTTTAATACTATATTTTAAATAATAATCAGTTCAAATCGTAGTTTTATTAAAATATCTTTAATATTAATTGGAATTGTTTAAATTTGTATTCTTAATAAACTAATATAGATTACTATGGCTTTTGATATAGAAATGATAAAAAAGGTATACAGCAATATGCCTTCTCGTGTAGATAAAGCGAGAGAAATTGTTGGAAGACCATTAACTTTAACTGAGAAAATTTTATATACGCATCTTTGGGAAGGAACTCCTTCTCAAGCTTTTAAAAATGGAGTTGACTATGTTGACTTCGCTCCAGATCGTGTTGCTTGTCAAGATGCCACTGCTCAAATGGCTTTATTGCAATTCATGCATGCTGGGAAGAAAACGGTTGCAGTTCCAACAACGGTGCATTGTGATCACTTAATCCAGGCCAAAGTGGGTGCTTCTACTGATTTAGCTGTTGCAAATTCTCAATCGAAAGAAGTTTTTGATTTCTTATCATCTGTTTCTAATAAATACGGAATTGGATTTTGGAAGCCAGGATCAGGAATTATTCACCAAATTGTTTTAGAAAATTATGCATTTCCTGGTGGAATGATGATTGGTACCGACTCACATACTGTGAATGCAGGTGGTTTAGGTATGCTTGCAATAGGTGTTGGTGGTGCTGATGCTGTTGATGTAATGTCAGGAATGTCATGGGAATTAAAATTTCCAAAATTAATAGGAGTTAAACTTACAGGAAAATTAAACGGTTGGACTGCTCCAAAAGATGTAATACTTAAAGTGGCTGATATTCTTACTGTTAAAGGTGGAACTGGAGCAATTGTTGAATATTTTGGTGAAGGTGCAACTAATATGTCTTGTACTGGAAAAGGGACCATTTGTAACATGGGTGCTGAAATTGGTGCAACCACTTCTACTTTTGGTTATGATGATTCAATGAGAAGATATTTAGCGGCAACTGGTCGTCAAGATGTAGTTGATGCAGCTGATAAAGTGGCCGATTATCTAACCGGAGATGCTGAAGTATATGCCAATCCAGAAAAATATTTTGATCAATTAATTGAAATTAACTTAAGTGAATTAGAGCCTTATATTAATGGGCCTTTTACCCCAGATAGAGGAACTCCTGTTTCTAAAATGAAAGAAGAAGCGGCTAAAAATGGCTGGCCTTTAAAAGTTGAATGGGGATTAATAGGCTCTTGTACCAACTCTTCTTATGAGGATATGGCTCGCGCAGCTTCAATTGTAGAACAAGCTGTTGCTCACGGAATTTCTCCAAAAGCAGAATTCGGAATTAATCCAGGTTCTGAGCAAATTAGATATACCATCGAAAGAGATGGAATTATAGCTACTTTTGAAAAAATGGGAACTAAAGTTTTTACCAACGCCTGCGGACCATGTATAGGTCAGTGGGATAGAGAAGGTGCTGATAAAGGAGAAAAAAATACAATTGTACACTCGTTTAACCGAAACTTTTCTAAGCGTGCCGACGGAAATCCGAATACGCATGCCTTTGTAACTTCACCAGAAATGGTTGCTGCATTAGCAATATCAGGAGATTTATCTTTTAATCCAATTACAGATACTTTATTAAATGACAAAGGGGAAGCGGTAAAATTACTTCCTCCTAATGGTGATGAGTTACCAAAAAGAGGTTTTGGTGTTGATGATAATGGATTTCAAGCTCCAGCAGCTGATGGAAGTGGAGTAGTAGTTGCAGTTTCTGAAACTTCAGATAGATTACAATTATTAGCACCATTTGATGCTTGGGATGGAAATAATTATACAGGTGCAAAATTATTAATCAAAGCATTCGGTAAATGTACCACCGATCATATTTCTATGGCTGGACCATGGTTAAGATTCCGTGGACATTTAGATAATATTTCTAATAATATGTTGATTGGTGCTGTAAATGCGTACAATCAAGAAGCCAATAAAGTTAAAAATCAATTAACTGGTACCTATGAAACAGTTCCTGCTGTAGCAAGGGCTTACAAAGCTGCTGGTGTACCAAGTATTGTGGTGGGTGATCAAAATTATGGGGAAGGTTCTTCAAGAGAACACGCTGCTATGGAACCTCGTTTCCTAGGTGTTAAAGCGGTATTGGTAAAATCTTTTGCTCGTATTCACGAAACTAATTTGAAAAAACAAGGTATGTTAGCGTTGACTTTTGCAAATGAAGCTGACTATGATAAAATTCAAGAAAATGATACTATCAATTTCTTAGATTTAGTTGATTTTGCTCCAGGCAAACCATTATCTATTGAATTCGCTCACGAAGACGGTTCTAAAGATGTGGTTTTAGCTAATCACACCTATAATGATAGCCAAATAGGTTGGTTTGTAGCTGGTTCAGCATTAAACTTAATTGCCGCCGGTAAAGCATAAATTTTTTTTATCTTATTAAAAACGCGCTGTGAAAACAGTGCGTTTTTTGTTTTACAGCTTTTGCAATTAAAACTGAGATGTAAATTTTGGCTTACTTCATTAAAAATTATATCTTTAACCAAACCAAAAACCAAAATTATGCAAGACAACAATCCCGAAGATTTTAAAAGAGAATTAGGTTTATTAGATGGAACAATGCTTGTTGTGGGATCCATGATAGGCTCAGGAATATTTATTGTAAGTTCTGATATGGTTCGCCAAGTGGGTTCTGCAGGATGGCTAATTGCGATTTGGGGACTTACAGCCTTGCTTACAATAGTAGCCGCGGTGAGTTATGGCGAATTGAGTGCCATGTTTCCCAAAGCCGGCGGTCAATACGTTTACTTGAAAGAAGCTTACGGAAAATTAATAGGGTTTTTATACGGTTGGAGCTTTTTTGCAGTAATTCAAACTGGTACAATTGCTGCCGTAGGAGTTGCATTTTCAAAATTTGCAGCCTATTTATATCCACCTTTAAGTGAAAAAAATGTCATTTTTGAAATAGGAAATTTCCAACTACATGCCGCTCAAATAGTATCAATAATTACCATTGTTTTACTTACCTATATCAATAGTCGCGGAGTTAAAAACAGTAAAATTCTGCAAACTGTTTTGACAATAATTAAAATTCTGTCTCTAGCAGGACTTGTTATTTTTGGATTTGCCTTGGGTGCGAAAACTGAAATTTGGAATGCCAATTGGGCCGATGCCTGGGCTGTAAAATCGTATGCTGTTGATACTAACTCGTGGTTACCGATAGGTGGGATGGCTTTAATTGCTGCAGTTTCAGCGGCTTTGGTGGGTTCAATTTTTTCTAGCGATGCCTGGAATGGCGTGACTTTTATTGCTGGTGAAATTAAAAATCCTAAGCGAAATGTAGGGTTGAGTTTGTTCTTAGGAACGCTAATTGTAAGTGTTATTTACATATTAGCCAACTTAATGTATTTGGCTGTAGTTCCACTTCATGGAATTGCAACTGCTGAATCTGATAGGGTAGCGGTGGTCGCTTCGCAAAATATATTTGGGGCTTCTGGAACTGTAATTATTGCTTTAATGATAATGATTTCCACATTTGCATGTAATAATGGATTGATAATGGCAGGAGCAAGAGTTTATTATACTATGGCGAAAGACGGTTTATTCTTCAAAAAAGCTGCTATTTTAAATGAGTCAAGTGTGCCTTCTTGGTCTTTATGGGCACAATGTATTTGGGCTTCAGCTTTGTGCTTAACAGGTAAATATGGTGATTTATTAGACTTTGTTGTAATCATTGTTCTTATATTTTATATCTTAACTATCTATGGTATTTTTATTCTTCGTAAGAAAATGCCAGATGCAGAAAGACCTTATAAAGCTTTTGGATATCCATTTTTACCATTCTTATATATTATTATTGCAACAGCTATTTGTGCTGCTTTATTAGTTACAAAAACCAGCACTTGTGGTTGGGGTGTATTGATTATGTTAATTGGAATCCCGATTTATTATCTTATGAAAAAAGAAATTTAATTCCCTGAATTATAGTATAAAAAAGCCGATTAATTAAAATCGGCTTTTTAAAACTAAATAAGATGGTATTCTATAAAATTAAGCGGATTACTTGTCCGTTTGTCGTGAGCATTTCAATTTGAACTGCTTGGTTTTCATCTAAATTGGAAAGTGCTTTTGAAACAGTTTCTACATCAATGGCTTTAATATTTCCAATACTCAATATTATTCCCCCCTTAAGGTCATTTGCGTAAGCACTCAATTTTTCATTATTAATTTCTTTGATTTTAACACCATAGCTAATTCTAAATTTCTTCTTATCGGTAGCGTTTATATTTTCTAAATCCAAGCCTTTGAATTGAGTATTTATTACGTCACTTTTAGTCAATGTAACTGGAATTATTATCGTTTTGTTATTTCTAATAATGGTAACTTGAACCTGATCATTAGGTCTTTTAGTACTTATGTATCCATTCAATTCAGCATAAGAAGTTACTATTTGTGTGTCAATTTTTTTAATAATATCTCCTTTGATTAATCCCGATTTTTCAGCCCCTGTATTTTTATTCACTCGTTTAATATAAAACCCTTCTGTTTCTTTTACGCCCAATTCTTTTGAAGTGGCACTGTTTAATTCTCCTCCTTCAACACCTAAAATTCCTCTTTGTACATTTCCAAATTCCATGATGTCCTCAATAATTTTTCGAGTAATATTGGAAGGTATTGCAAAAGAATATCCTACATAAGAACCAGTTTGTGACGAAATCATGGTATTTATTCCAATTAATTCGCCACGGGTATTCACCAATGCGCCTCCACTGTTTCCAGGATTAACCGCAGCATCTGTTTGAATAAAGGATTGAATGCCTGAAGTATCTAAATTTCTTGCTTTGGCAGACACAATACCTGCGGTAACAGTTGAAGTTAGGTTATATGGATTTCCAACAGCTAAAACCCATTCTCCCACTTTTACTAAATCTGAATCTGCAAATGTTGAATAAGGAAGTTTTTCATCGGCATCAATTTTCAATAAAGCAATATCCATTTTTGAATCGGTTCCAACCAATTTAGCTTTGTAAGATTTTTTATTATTTAATGTAATTTCAATTTCTGAAGCGTCTTTTACCACGTGATTATTGGTAACGATATAACCGTCTTCTGAGATGATTACTCCAGATCCAGTGCCAATTTGTTCTTGTTGTTGCGCTCCTTTATATCCGTAAAAAAATTCCATTATTGGATTTGAAATCGATGTGTAGGAAACATTTTTTACGTGAACTACCGTGTGAACCGATTTGTCTGCCGCTTCAGTAAAATCTACAGCTTCCGATGATAATCCAACGGTTTTACCATAATTATTTGGAGCAAGTGTAACTATAGCATTTCTATTTTTTGAAAAATAGCCGTTACTATCAAATAATAATTTGTAGGCTCCAAGGGTAGTAGCACCGCTTAACAGTGATACTAAGAATAGATTTGAGAAATTTTTCATAGTTATTTAATTTATTTAAAGTAAAATTAAAAAAGTTGATTATTAAAAAAAAGAGTTTAACGCTCGTTTAACAATGATTAACTTTTCATTAATAGTTTGTACTTTTGTAACAACGAAATAAATTATGGAAATCAACTTTGACAAATACGAGGGTACCGGCAATGATTTTGTGATGATTGATAATCGCAACGATTTTTTTCCAAAAAATGATGTGAAACTAATTGCTCATTTATGTGATAGAAGATATGGAGTTGGTGCTGATGGACTGATTTTATTAGAAAATGATTCTAAATCTAATTTCAAAATGGTCTATTTTAATTCTGATGGAAATCAAAGTACCATGTGCGGGAATGGAGGAAGATGTTTAGTAGCGTTCGCAAAAAAACTCAATATTATAGAAAATAAAGCTTCATTTATGGCAATTGATGGCTTGCATCATGCTACTATTTCTGAAGACAATTCGGTTTCTTTACAAATGAAAGACGTTGATTCGATTAAAAGTGAAATTAACTATACCTTTTTAAATACCGGTTCGCCGCATCATATCGAAATGGTTTCTACTATTTCCAAAGTAGAAGTAAAAACTGAAGGGGCAGCAATTCGATACGGTACTTTATATGGTTCGGCTGGTGCCAATGTTAATTTTGTTGAACAAATATATGAAGATACATTTTCAATTCGAACTTACGAAAGGGGAGTTGAAGATGAAACTTTATCTTGTGGAACTGGTGCTACAGCGGTTGCAATTGCAATGAATTTTATAGGAAAAACCAATTCTAATTCTATTAAAATAAATGTTCAAGGAGGAAAATTAGAAGTTTCATTTGATAAAAATGATTCACTTTATTCTAATGTGATTTTAAAAGGTCCTGCAACTTTTGTGTTTCAAGGAAAAATTAATATTTAATAGCTATAATTTGATCACTTTAAAGGGAAAAACTATTTATTTACGTGCATTGGAACCTAATGATTTAGAGTTTATTTATGCTGTTGAAAATGACGAATTGGTTTGGGAAGTGAGTCATACTCAAACACCTTATAGCCGTTTTTTAATTCGCCAGTACCTTGAAAATGCCAATCAGGATATTTATGAAGCCAAACAATTGCGACTTGCAATTTGTAATTTCAATGATGATGCTGCAATTGGATTGATTGATATTTTTGAATTTGATCCTAAAAATAATCGCGCTGGAATAGGAATTCTAATTAAAGACTCTGAAAATAGAAGTCAAGGCGTTGGGACTGAGGCATTGGATTTATTGATAAAATACACCTTTAGAAATTTGAACTTGCATCAATTGTATGCAAATATAGCTTCAGAAAACGAGGCTAGTATCCGACTTTTTACTAAATTTGGATTTGTAAATATTGGAATAAAAAAGGAATGGAATTTGGTAAATGGAAAATACAAAGACGAATCTATTTACCAATTAATAAATAACAAATTTTAAAATATATATTTTGAACTTAAAAAAAACAATTACAATAGTTTCAGTCGTTTTAATCGCTGCATTGTTAATTTACGGTATTAAATTATATGGCGATATATTTTCTAAAAATACTAAATTCACTGAAAATGAGCTTTACGTTCACATCCCTACCGACGCAAATTATGAAGAGGTAAAAATGATTATTACTCCATACATTGATAATATGGAGAAGTTTGAGATGGTAGCCTCCAAAAGATCGTATATTCAAAATGTAAAATCGGGACGTTTTTTATTCAAAAAAGGAATGAATAACTTCGAATTGATTACCGCTTTACGTAACAATATTCCAGTAAAACTATCTTTTAACAATCAGGAACGCATAGAAAATGTGGTTGGAAGGGTAGGCTCTCAAATAGAAGCCGATAGTATTTCATTGATGAAAATTTTTAAAGATTCTACTTTCTTGAAAGAAAATGGTTTCACTGAAGAAAATGTAATTAGTATTTGTATACCGAATACTTATGAATTTTATTGGAATACAAAAGCGGATAAATTTCGTGATAAAATGATCAAAGAATATCATAAATTTTGGAACACCGAAAGAATGTCGCAAGCTCAAAAATTGGGATTAACACCCGTTCAAGTGATGACTTTAGCTTCTATTGTTCACAAAGAAACAGTTAAAAAAGACGAAAGACCAAGAGTTGCAGGAGTTTATTTAAACAGATTAAGATTAGGAATGTTACTTCAAGCTGATCCAACTGTGATTTTTGCTAAGAAAAAGAAATTAGGAAATTTTGATATGGTAATTAAAAGAGTTTTCTCAAATGATTTAAAAATTGATTCCCCATACAATACATATTTTTATGGTGGTTTGCCTCCAGGACCTATTGCAATGCCTGATATTACAGCCATTGAAGCAGTTTTAATACCTGAAAAACACAACTATATCTATTTCTGCGCAAGCGTAACCCGATTTGGTTATCATGAATTTGCTGTCAATGAAAGCGAACACGAAGTGAATAGAACCAACTACATTAATTGGTTGAGAAAACAAATTCAAATCAGTAAATCCAATTAGATAAATTACTCCAATTCTTACTTTACATCTGTATTTAGATAACTTTAACTGTCTGAAAATCAGATTTATTATTTTTTATGTATATTTGACCCGTAGAAATTTCTTAAATAATACTGATTTATTATTTCGGTATTGATGTTTTATAAATCTATAATTATTGATTTATATTGTTTTACATCGTTAAGAAGAAAACTAATATATGTTAAAGAAAGGATTTTTTTATTTTGGTTTGGTCGGTATTGTTGCTTTTATGAGCTCGGGTTTTAAAAATGGAAAATTTGAGAAATACGACTGGTTTCATATCGATTCAAATAAAATAACGAATTATTCATTACCTTCACTAGAGAATAAAGATTACATAAATAGAAAAGTTCCGTTTACAGGTAATTTTTTTATTGGTTACAAAGAAGCAATCGCTTTCAGAGAATCCCAAGGAAAATATAGAAAAATCAATTCCATAGGTTATATGGGTAAGTATCAATTTGGTTTGGAAACACTAAGAACGATTGGTATTTATGATAGTTTGACTTTTCTAAATGATCCAAGATTACAAGAAAAAGCGTTTGTAGCTTTACTTTCTAAAAATAAGTGGGAGTTAAAAGAAGAAATAGAAAAGTATGAAGGTCAAATAGTTGGAGGTGTCAAAGTGACTGAATCTGGATTATTGGCGGCTGCCCATCTTGGCGGAGTAGGTTCTGTAAAGAGATTTTTAAGATCAAATGGTTCTCGAAAATGTAGGGATAGCAATGGTACATCTGTAAAATCGTATATGAGAGAGTTTGGTGGATATGAAACTTCGGGAATTAAACCGAAGAGGAAACCAAAAGTAAAATAATTCAAAAAACCACGTTTATCGTGGTTTTTTTATACTTTACATTTTATGAATAATGAATATTGTAGGACGATTGTGTAAATCAATTTTTGCTTTTTTCCAATTTACCACTCGCATCGTTTTTATATATTCGGTGGGTAAAGTGATATCACAAGCCAAGCACAAATACGTCTCGGGATGAAGGGAACTTAGAATATCTTCCAACATTTTGTTATTACGATAGGGGGTTTCAATAAATAGCTGCGATTGATTTTTACTAATCGATAACTTCTCAAGATTTTTGATCGCTGCTTTTTTCTCGGAAGCATCTATGGGAATGTAGCCATTAAAAGCAAAACTTTGTCCGTTCATTCCAGATGCCATAATTGCCAATAAAATTGACGAAGGTCCAACTAAAGGCACGACTTGAATTCCTTTTTCGTGTGCTAGTTTTACGATAACTGCCCCAGGATCGGCAACTCCAGGACAACCCGCCTCTGACATAAGTCCCACATTTTTTCCTTCTACACAGTCTTGAATCATTTGTTTATACTCAGAATCTTGAGTATGTTTATTTAATGAACTTAAGTGTAATGACGACTGAATTTTTTCTGGACAAATTGTTTTAATAAATTTTCTAGCTGTTTTTTCGTTTTCAACAATGTAATAATCCAATAGCTCAATACTTCTTTTTATAGTTTGAGGAAGTACATCAAATGGGTTTTCAGTTTCTCCAAGCGTGGTTGGAATTAGATATAATTTTCCTAATTGAGCCATTTTGTATTGATTATTGTTAGGAATGTTGAGATTTTAAATTCTTTGCAATAATTTCACAAGTTGTATCAAGCATTTCATAAACGATGTCAAATCCGTTTTCCATTCCAAAATAGGGATCAGGAACTTCTTTAATTTCGTCTAAATATTTTTCTGTAAGAATCAATTTTACTTTGCTTTGATGTTTTTCGTTATTGGATAATGCAATTACATTTTGATAATTACTTTTGTCCATAACATAGATATAATCGAAGTTTTCAAAATCGGATAAAGTAATTTGTCGGCATTTTTGGTTGGATATATCAAGGCCATTTTTTTTGCAAACAGCTATAGATCTTGAATCGGGTTGGCTTCCAATGTGCCAATCTCCGGTTCCACAAGAATCTACAATAAACTTATCTTTAGGAAGTTTAGACGCTAAAAGGCCTTCTGCAATTGGTGATCTGCAGATGTTGCCTAAACAAACCATTAAAATTTTAATGGGCATTTTATAATGACAATTTCTTGTGAATGTCTTCCATGTATTTTTTGAATTGCTTGTCTGTTGCTACAAGATTGTCAACAGTTTTACAAGCATGTAATACTGTAGCGTGATCGCGATCTCCAATTTGAGAACCGATATTTGCTAAAGAAGCTTTGGTGAATTTTTTCGCAAAAAACATAGCCAATTGTCTCGCTTGAACTACGTGACGTTTTCTAGTTTTAGACTGTAATGTTTCTAAATCCAATTGGAAATAGTCGGAAACTGTTTTTTGGATATAATCAATTGATACTTCACGTTTAACATTTTTAACAAATTTTTCTACAACTTGTTTTGCTAAATCTAGAGTTACCTCTTTTTTATTAAATGAAGATTGAGCTATCAATGAAATAATAGCACCTTCTAGTTCACGAACGTTGGTTTTAATGTTTCTAGCTACATATTCAATGATTTCTTCTGGAATTTCAACGCCATCACGATATAGAATATTCTTTAAAATTGAAATTCTAGTTTCGTAATCTGGCTGGTGCAATTCAGCTGAAAGACCCCATTTGAATCGAGAAAGTAATCTTTGTTCAATATCTTGCATGTCAACAGGGGCTTTGTCTGATGTCAAAATAACCTGTTTTCCATTTTGATGTAAATAATTGAAAATGTGGAAAAACACATCTTGAGTTCCAGTTTTTCCCGAAAGGAATTGTACGTCGTCAATTATTAAAACATCAATTAATTGATAGAAATGAATAAAATCGTTTCTATTATTTTTCTTTACAGAATCAATATATTGCTGAGTAAAAATTTCAGCTGAAATATATAAAACTGTTTTTTCTGGATATTTATCTTTTATCTCAACACCAATAGCGTGTGCTAAATGCGTTTTTCCCATTCCAACTCCTCCAAATATCAACAATGGATTAAATGAAGTTCCTCCTGGTTTATTGGCAACAGCCATACCTGCTGAACGAGCCAAACGATTCGAATCTCCTTCAAGGAAATTGTCAAAACTATAGTTGGCGTTTAGTTGAGATTCTATTTTTAGATTTCTTATACCTGGAATTACAAATGGATTTTTTAATTCTGGATTTAAGTTTTTGAATGGTGCGTCAACCTCTTGAGTTTTCATCGGGCTTCTATGAGCACTTGGCAATTGTTCCATAAATGGTTGTTTATTGCCATAAGTGTTCTCCATCTTAATTTTATAAAGTAACTTTGCGTTTTTACCAAGTTCTTTAGTTAATGCAACTTTCAATAATTTTACATAATGTTCTTCAAGCCACTCGTAGAAAAATTTACTAGGAACTTGTATATACAGCGCGTTATCAGTAAGTTCTACTGATTTTATTGGTTCAAACCAAGTTTTGTAAGCTTGGTCTTGAATATTGTCCTTGATGAATTCTAGACAATTTTCCCAGACTGATTGCGCAGTTTTGCTCATAGTAATTTAAAAGTTATCGTTTTATTAAGTTACAAAAAATAACGGATAAGGGATGTTTATTTTTTGGACTACAAATATGTGATAATAAATCGTTAAAAAAAAATTTTTTTTGATTAATTTTTTTAAAATTTTTGTTGTATATGACAACCACTATTTTATTTAGTAATATTAAATATTTAAAATGCAAAAACATCAAATTCAAGTTCGTGTTCGTTATTCTGAAACAGACCAAATGGGGGTTGTTTATCACGGAAATTATATTCCTTATTTTGAAATAGGAAGAGTCGAATGGTTAAGAAACAAAGGGGTTTCGTATAAATTAATGGAAGAAAGCGGGATTGCTTTACCAATAGTTTCCATGAATATAAATTACAAAAAACCGGCTCGTTACGATGAATTATTAACAATTTCTACAGCTTTTAAAAGTCAATCTTCAGTTAAAGTTGAGTTTGATTGCGAAATCCATAATGAGAAAAATGAATTGTTAACAACTGCTCATTTTATTTTGGTATTTGTGGACTTATCAACGGGAAAACCAATCAACCCTCCAGATTATATTAAAGAGGTATTGGCGAAGTTAGACTAATCTAATTTTGAAATTGAAATTTCAAATATTGAATCAAAAATGTCGAATACACGTTCGGCATTTTTCTTTCTTGTAACAATTATTAGCTCACAATTTTCTTCCATTTTTTGGGATTGAATATCCAACTGTTTTTCTTTTATGATTCGCATTACCTTGTTTATATTTTTATAATCAAATGTAATTTTGAATCGAATATCTATTGTTTTTTCTAAAATTGAAGCATTTTCAAGAACTAATTGCGCGGTTGTTTTATAGGCTGTAATGAGTCCGCCAACACCCAATTTGGTCCCGCCGAAAAATCGTACAACAACAATTAATATATTGGTTAAACCAAAAGATTGTATTTGTCCATAAATTGGAATTCCTGCACTATTGCTTGGTTCTCCATCATCATTGGCTCGAAATTCAATTTTTTCGGTTCCTATTTGATACGCATAACAAAAGTGAACAGCACCAAAATGTTGCTTTTTTAATTTTTCAATGTAAATCTTAATTTCATCGGTTGTTGAAACAGGAAATGCATAGCCAAAAAATTTACTATTCTTTTCTTTAAATAGTATTTCCTCTGTTTGAATTTCAATAGTTTTATAGGTGTCTTTTATTTCCAAAATGAATTATAGTATTACCTTTTCAAATAATTCAATAACGTCTTCTTTGCCTTTCAGTAAATGCCAAACTTGTAATCCTGTTTTTTTAGCACCTTCTATATTGTCAAAGTTATCATCTACAAAAAGTGTTTTTTCAGGTATCAAATTATTTTCGTTGATCACGAAGTTGTAAATTCCAACATCAGGTTTTCTCCTACCCAAATTATAAGAAAAATATACTTTTTCAAAGCAATTGTAAAATCTATAGTAAAATTCGTCTCCGTATCTATCTTTAAAATGATTGATGTGAATTGAATCGGTATTGCTCAATAAAAAGACTTGGTATTTTTTAGATAATTTTTCAAGAAATTCTAATCGGTACATTGGGAAATCCAATAAAACGCTATTCCATGCATCTAGAATTTCCTCTTGAGTTGCATTTGGAACTAATTGATTTAAACCCAATAAAAAATCAGTTTTCGTGATTAATCCCTTTTCGAAATTAAAATTTAATGAGTCTATTTCTGAACTCCATTCTATCAATCCCAACTTTTTTAAGGCCAATGGAGTAGCTTCTTTATCCAAGTTGATAAATACATCGCCAAAATCAAAAATAATAGTATTAATCATCGTTTCTGTAGGTTAATAAAGTATCATTTTTCAGATAACTTTTGGAATAAATGGGACTATTTAATTTAGGAGCTATTGTTCCCTCATTTAAATTAATCTCTCCAATAAAAACTCTTGCTTCGTCCCAAAGATTCGCATCTATAAAAAATTGAATCGTTTTTCTACCACCTTCAATTATAATCGATTGAATGTTATTTTCAAATAGTTTTTCGACAATAGCTTGTGTGGAATTTTGGTCAAAATTGATTTTAATATTTTGAATTGTTTCTGAATTTGAAGTCACTTCTTTGTTTGAAAAAACAATCGTTTTTGCTTGACTATCAAATACATTTTTTGAAGAATCAACTTGATTTTCTTTGTCAATTATTACACGAATTGGATTTTCGCCTGTCCAATCGCGAACGGTTAGAGAAGGGTTGTCATCCAAAATTGTCTGGGATCCAACCAATATTGCTTGTTCTTCACTTCGCCATTTGTGAACCAATTGACGAGAATATTCATTGGAAATCCATACCGGTTTTTGTTCGTCTTTATTTTTCGGACTGATAAATCCATCGGAGCTTTCAGCCCATTTTAATATAATAAAAGGTCGATTTTTTCTATGAAATGTAAAAAAACGTTTATTGAGTTCGTTGCATTCTTTTTCTAAAATTCCGAAGGTTACATTTACTCCCGAATCCTTTAATTTTTGAATTCCTTTTCCAGCAACTTTACTATTTGGATCAATAGTACCAATAACCACATTTGGAATTTTATATTTCAAAATTAAATCGGCGCAAGGTGGCGTTTTGCCAAAATGGCTACAAGGTTCTAAATTCACATAAAGTGTTGATGAAGAAAGTAATTCTTTGTTCTGAACTGATTCTATGGCAATTAATTCAGCGTGAGATTCTCCCGATTTTTTATGCCAACCTTCACCAATAATATTTTTTTCAAATACAATTACGCAACCTACAAGTGGATTTGGATAGGTAGTTCCCAATCCATTTTTGGCTAATTCAATGCACCTTTTTATATATTTTTCTTGTACCTTCACCACGCAAAAATACGATTAAAAAGTAATATGGAAAGCATTAGAATTAGAGAAATCCAAAAGCAAGATAATGCTCAAATGGCAGCAATAGTTAGAGATGTATTAACTGATTTAGGCGCACCAAAAGTAGGAACGGCTTATGCAGATCCATATTTAGATACTCTATTTGAAGTTTATGATATTCCAAGAGCTATTTATTATGTGGTTGAAAATAATGGTAAAATTTTAGGTGGTGCAGGAATTATGCAATTGGAAAATGCCGAAGCTACCATTTGCGAACTTCAGAAAATGTACTTTCTTGCTGAAATTCGTGGGCTAGGTTTTGGAACTAAACTGATGAATCTTTGTATTGAAAAAGCAATCGAATTTGGTTTTGAAAGTTGTTACATCGAAACAATGAGTTACATGGATGCTGCTCAAAAATTATATCGAAAATCAGGTTTTGAATATTTAGAACAACAAATAGGAAATACAGGGCACAATTCTTGTGAAGTTTGGATGTTGAAAAAGCTATAAAGAGTATGAAGATAAAAGAATATAAAATCAATTTTATTAAATCACTGTTGCCATTTTATGATGAAATGGAAGCAGAGAGTTTCTTTTATTTAATACTGGAAAACAAACACCAGTTAAGGAGAATTGATCTTGCTTTGGATGTTGACAAAGAATTTTCAGAAGATGATATTTCAATTTGGAATGTTATTTTAGAAAAATTAAAAACTCAAATTCCGATTCAATATATATTAGGTACAACTCATTTTTATAGTTCAGAATTTATTGTTGATGAAAATGTATTAATTCCTAGATCTGAAACTGAAGAGTTGGTAGATTGGATTGTAAAATTAAATAGTAAATTATCCAAAAAGAAAGACTTAAAAATATTGGATATTGGGACAGGAAGCGGTTGTATTGCGATTTCATTGGCAAAGAACATTTTAAATTCTGCAGTTTTTGCTGTTGATGTTTCCGAAAAAGCTTTGGCTGTAGCCCAAAAAAACGCGAGTTTAAATAACGTTTCTGTGACTTTTTTACACAAGGATATTTTGGAAACAAATCATTTAGATCAGAAATTTGACATTATAGTTTCCAATCCGCCGTATGTTAGAAACATAGAAAAAGCTGAAATCAAACCCAATGTTTTGGATAACGAACCACATTTGGCGTTATTTGTTTCAGATAATGATCCGCTAATTTTTTACAAGAAAATTGCTGAATTGGCTGCTGCGAATTTAAATCCTAACGGACAATTATTTTTTGAAATCAATCAATATTTAGGCAAAGAAACCCAATATTTATTGGAATCTTTAGGTTTAAAAAATATTGAACTTCGAAAAGATATTTATGGAAATGACCGAATGATTGCCTGTAATTTCTAACAATTATTCGTATCTTAAAGCTTCAATTGGATCTAATTTAGATGCCTTTAAAGCAGGGTAAGAACCCGAAACTACTGCCACAATAAAAGTTGTAATAGTTGCCGCAATAACTGCTCCCCAAGGAATAACAAAACTAAAATCGATTGCAGTTGAAATCCCATAACCAATCAATATTCCAAAGATAATTCCTACAATTCCACCTAATTGACCAATGATTAAAGTTTCTATAAAAAACTGAAATGCAATAGTACTTCTTTTAGCTCCCAATGCTTTTCTAACTCCTATTTCACGTGTTCTTTCTGTAACAGAAACCAGCATTATATTCATTAATGCAATAGAAGAACCAAATATGGTGATAATTCCAATAATCCACGCTGAAGCGCTTAAAACCCCAGTCATTTCTGAAATCCTATTAATTAAATCATCGCTTCTTGAAACCCCAAAATTATTTTCTTGAACAGGATTTAATTTACGAATACGTCGCATAATATTTCCAGCATTGTCAACAGCTTCATCCAATAAATTCTCTTTTGCTACCATAATACTCATAGCATAATTGATGTTGGGAGCAGTAAACAATGATCTAGCCACTTGAATTGGAATTAAAACTCGCAAATCTTGGCTATTGCCAAATGTTGATCCTTTCTCTTTCAAAACTCCTATGACTTTAAATTTTGCGCCACGAATAGAGATAATCTTATTAATCGGATTTACCTCTTTTAACAAGCCTTTTTCAAAATCGGAACCTACCACGCAAACATAGGCATTGTTGTCTATGTCAAAACCGGTAAAGTTTCTACCTAAGGTAGTTTCCAAACCAGAATTCGTAAGAAAATGCTCGTCAACTCCAACAACTGCTATTTCTGGATCTGTTTTTTCTGATTCAAATTTCACTTCTGCTTTTGAAGTTGCTACAAATGACAATGAAGTTTCTGTAAAAGGATATTTGTAATGTTCTTTAAACGCTTTGGCTTGAGGCCATGTAATAATAGGATTTACTTTGTCAATTTCACCACCACCGCGTCTTCGAGTGCTAGTTTCATATTGAGTAATGTTAAAAGTATTTGAGCCCATTGAGGCAAAATTGGAAGACAATGTATTTTTTAACGCCGAAACCACGGTTAAAATTCCTACTAATGCAGTAATTCCAATTGCAATGATTAAAATAGTAAGTATAGTTCGCAGTAATTGAGTTCGGATAGAACCAAGTGCAATTCGGATATTTTCTACAGTTAATTTAAACATCATTTGTAATTTGACACGAAAATACAATTTTTGTAACAAGTTTGCTTTAGAACGTCTATTATTTAGTATAAAAATATGATATTTGCATAGAGAAATTTAAAATTAAAGAATTTAGATTATAAATTTGCTCTTAAAAATTAGTTTTTAGAGGATTCAATTCTAAAATTTACAACCTAAAAATCTGCTATTTATATGGCTCAAAAACCAAGTATTCCCAAAGGTACGCGCGACTTTTCACCAAGTGAAGTTGCAAAACGTCATTATATTATTTCTATTATCAAAAGTAATTTTGAAAAATTTGGATTTCAACCTATTGAAACGCCATCTTTTGAAAATTCTGAAACCTTAATGGGGAAATATGGTGAAGAAGGAGACCGATTGATATTTAAAATATTAAATTCAGGAGATTATTTGGCTAAAGCCAATGAAAGCGCACTTGTAAATAAAGAAAGTAATAAGTTGACTTCAAGTATTTCTGAAAAAGCACTTCGTTACGATTTAACCGTACCTTTTGCGAGATATGTAGTTCAGCACCAAAATGATATTGAATTTCCATTTAAAAGATACCAAATCCAACCCGTTTGGCGAGCTGATCGTCCACAAAAAGGTCGTTTTAGAGAGTTTTATCAATGCGATGCCGATGTGGTAGGTTCAAAATCGTTATGGCAAGAAGTGGAATTAATTCAATTGTATGATGCTGTTTTCAACGATTTGGGTTTGAATGGCGTTACAATCAAAATCAATAATAGAAAAATATTATCTGGAATTGCTGAGGTTATTGGCGCTTCAGATAAGTTAATAGATTTTACAGTTGCTTTAGACAAACTAGATAAAATAGGGGAGGACGGCGTAAAAACAGAAATGCTTGAAAAAGGAATTTCTGAAGCTGCAATTCAAAAAGTACAACCGTTATTTAATTTTACGGGATCGATTTCTGATAAAATTGAAAAATTAGCAACTCTTTTACTTTCTTCATCAGAAGGAATGAAAGGAATTGAAGAAGTAAAATTTATTTGCAATGCGGTTTCAGAATTGGGTTTATCCAAATCCAATTTAGACTTAGATGTAACTCTTGCTCGTGGATTAAATTATTACACAGGGGCAATATTTGAAGTTGCTCCACCAAAAGAAATTTCAATGGGATCCATTGGTGGTGGTGGTAGATACGATGATTTGACTGGGATTTTCGGACTGAAAGACATGAGTGGGGTGGGAATATCATTTGGCTTGGACCGTATTTATTTGGTAATTGAAGAATTGAATTTATTTCCTGAAACGGTAAGTTCAACTTCGAAAGCGTTGTTTATCAATTATGGTGAAAAAGAGGCCTTTTATTCTATGAAAGCAATAAAAAAATTACGCAATTTTGGAATAAAAGTTGAATTATATCCTGATGCAGTTAAAGTGGGAAAACAATTCATGCACGCCGACAAACGAGCAATTAAATTCGCTATTATTGTTGGAGAAACTGAAATGAAAGAGCATAAATTTGCCTTAAAAAACTTGGTTTCTGGAGAACAAATAACATTAAATTTTGAAGAATTAAAAAACACACTTATAAATAATTAATTAAATCAATAGTTATGAAAAACGCATTCTTAAAAAATATATTTTTTATTGCCATAATCGGTTTATTGTTTTCTTGTAATCAAAAAACTGGATCTGAAACTCCTTCGAGTTATCTATCGGATACTGAAACTGGAATAAAAACTGGTGGTATAAAAGTAGTTACCATTTCAACTCCAAAAGGGAATTTTAAAGTTTGGACAAAGAAAATTGGTAACAACCCAAAGATTAAAGTTTTGCTATTAAATGGTGGGCCTGGAGCAACACACGAATATTTTGAGTGTTTTGAGAGTTTCCTTCCAAAAGAGGGAATTGAGTTCATTTATTATGATCAATTGGGTTGTGGAAATTCAGATAATCCAAATGATGTTGCTATGTGGGATTTACCTCGCTTTGTAGAGGAAGTGGAGCAAGTTCGAATTGCATTAGGATTAAATAAAGACAATTTCTATTTACTTGGACATTCTTGGGGAGGAATTTTAGCAATGGATTATGCTATGAAATATCAAAATAACTTGAAAGGTTTAATCATTTCAAACATGATGTCAAGCGCTCCCGATTATGGGAAATATGCTGAAGACGTTCTTTCTAAACAATTCAAGCCGGAAGTATTGAAAGAAATTCGTGAAATTGAAGCTAAAAAAGATTTTTCGAATCCTAGGTATATGGAATTGCTGATGCCTAATTTTTATGCAGAACACATTTGTAGAATCCCGCTTCAAAATTGGCCAGAGCCAGTAAACAGATCGTTTTCTAAAATGAACCAATCGCTTTATGTAACCATGCAAGGGCCAAGTGAATTTGGACTTTCTGGGAAATTAGAAAAATGGGATCGTTCACAAGATTTAAAGAAAATTTCAACTCCAACACTTGTTGTAGGTGCTAAAAATGACACGATGGATCCTAAACACATGGAATGGATGTCGACACAATTCCAAAATGGAAGTTATTTATATTGTCCAAATGGAAGTCACATGTCAATGTATGACGATCAAGAAACGTACATGGGCGGATTGATTAAATTCTTAAAAGGGGTTGACGAAGGTCAAAAGAAAATGAAGTTGTAAATATAAATTTAGTAGCTTTTAATTGTTTAAACTAAATCAATATTAAAATAAACTCCTTTATTTTCTTTTTGATTTAAAGCATCTTGAATCAATAGAATAGAGGTTTCTAAAATGCAATTGGATTCAAAATCGGTTAAGTTAAATTTATCACTTTCAACTGCTGTTGATTTTATTTCTAAAAGTTGTTCTAATGCATTCTTTAAACCTTCATTAGATTTAACGATACCAGCATTGGAACTAATAATTTTTTGAATTACATTTTTATCTACTTTTAATAACTTTAATAATTTATCATTATCAGAAGTCACCAAATCGTTTGATAAATTTGCAGTTAATGAAGGTATTGAGAATTTTGCAAATGCAATGGCTTCCAACAATGAATTCGAAGCCAGTCTATTTGCTCCATGCAAGCCCGTTGAAGCCACTTCGCCAATTGCAAATAAACCACTTACGGAGGTTTCGCCAAATTCATTCACTTTAATTCCTCCACATGAATAATGCTGTACTGGTATAACTGGTATAAAATCATTTTGAATATTGATTCCTAATCTTAAAAAGCATTCTTTTTTAATGTGCGGATAATGTTTGTCTATTATTAATGGATCAATTTTAGTGGCATCTAAATAAACGTGAGGAAGTTTTTGTGTTTTTATTTCATCAATAATAGCTCTTGAAACAACATCTCTTGGAGCTAAATCCAAGCGATCATCGTATTTGTACATAAAAGCTTCTTTTTGTTCATTCTTCAATATTGCACCAGAACCTCTTAAAGCTTCAGAAATTAAGAATGAAATACTGCCTTCTTCAAATAAGCCTGTTGGGTGAAACTGAATAAAGGATAAATTTTCAATTGTAGCTCCTAATTTATTGGCAATAAAAACGCCGTCACTTGTTGCAATTTCTTGATTGGTTGATTTTTCAAATAACCCTCCAATTCCTCCAGTTGCTAAAACTAGTTTACTACAAATTACATTATTGAAAAAGTTATTTTTATTATCAAATAGTTGAATTGAAAAGGTATTATTTTCTAATTTTTCGGCATTGATAAGTGTGGAATTGTCAAATAGGTCTATGTTTTTTAGGCCTTTGATTTTATTTATTAATGACGATTGAATGTCCTTTCCAGTTTGGTCTTCTTTGTGCCAAATTCGCGCATCACTGTGACCGCCTTCTTTAGCAAGATCAAATTCACCATTATTTTTTTTATCAAATTGGGTTCCCCATTCAATTAAATCTTCAATTAAATCGGGTGCTGATTGGATTACTTTTTCTACAATTGCTTTATCATTTGCGTAAGCGCCAGCAACAAGAGTATCATTAATATGTTTTTCAAAATTATCGTCAAGTGCTTTAACGGCTGCAATTCCGCCTTGAGCCCAATTGGTGTTGGTTTCATTTAAAGCACCTTTAACCACCAAACAAATGGAGAGTTTACCTTCTTTAAATATTGGAGTTTCGGATAAATACAAAAGCGTGCTCAAGCCACCAATTCCAGAACCTACAATTACAATATCGTATGATTGCTTCATTACTATATTTATATAGAAAGCATATTATTTAAAGCCTTTAATGCGCCAATTTGAGTTTTTTCATTCACATGAATTTCGGGTAATTCATAATACAGTGCGTTGTATAATTTTTCGAGCGTGTTCATTTTCATATACGGACATTCAGAACAGGCGCAGGAATTCGATTCTAAAGCCGGAGCTGGTATAATAGTTTTATTAGGCACCAACTGTCTCATTTTATACAATATTCCGGCTTCTGTAGCAACAATAAATTTATCTGAAGTAGAAGATTGAACATGATTTAGTAAAGCGGAGGTTGAACCAATAAATGAAGCTTTGTTGAGAAGTTCAGGAAGACACTCTGGATGAGCAATTAGTTCAGCATCGGGGTGAGCCAATTGCAATGCATTTAATTTATCCATAGATATATTGACGTGTACGATACAAGCACCGTCCCAAAGAATTAATTTTCGACCAGTTACTTTTTGGACAAACATTCCTAAGTTTTTATCTGGTGCAAAAATGATTTGTTTGTCTTTTGGGATAGAATTTACAATATCTATTGCATTAGATGAAGTACAGATATAATCACTTTGAGCTTTTATTTCAGAACTGCAATTGATATAACTTACTACTATTGCATCAGGATATTGATTTTTGAAAGCAATAAAATCAGCTTCAGGGGCTGAGTCCGCTAACGAACATCCTGCATTTAAATCGGGTAAAAGTACTTTAGTATTTGGATTTAATATTTTAGCAGTTTCAGCCATAAAATGAACTCCACAAAAAACAATAATATCTGAAGATTGTTTTTTTGAAGCTTGGGCTAAAGCCAAACTGTCTCCCACAAAATCAGCGATAGACTGTATGTCTTCACTCACATAATAATGTGCCAGAATTACCGCATTTTTTTCAACTTTCATTTTTAAAATGGCCTCCTTTAAGTCTATTCCCTCAGGAACGGATCTGCTTAAATAACCCACTTTTGCAATTTCATTTTCGAATAACATTTTATATAATTTTAAGGGAAATATCTATAGAATTGACATGGTGCGTTAAATCTCCTAATGAGACATAATCGATTCCAGTTTTGGCATATTCTAAAATATTACTTGCATTGATTCCGCCTGAAGCTTCAATTGTTTTATGTGTAGAATTGTGTTTAATTAATTCTATAATATCAATTGGTTTGAAATTATCAACCAAAATCCGATCAACAATTTCATAATTTTTTATTTTATTGAATTCCTCTAAATCTTTAACTTCAACAACAACAGGTATTTGTAATTGATTTTCAAGTAAATATTCTGTGCATGATTCAACAGCATTTTTAATATCTCCAGCAGCTTTAATATGATTGTCTTTAATTAAAACCTGATCGTATAATCCAAAACGATGGTTTACGCCGCCACCAATTTTTACGGCCCATTTTTCACAAATTCTAAAATTAGGTGTTGTTTTTCGAGTGTCTAATACTTTAACATTATAAGGAGCAATTAAATTTACAAAGTAATTAGTTTTAGTAGCAATTGCGCTCATTCGTTGCATACAGTTTAGCAACAATCTTTCTAATTTTAATATAGATTGTATAGAGCCAGAAATATTTCCAATAGGTGTATTTTTACTAACAAATTCACCGTCCTCAACCTCAAATAAAACTGTCAATAACGGATCCACTTGAGTACAAATTAATTTAGCTAATTCAATTCCAGCAATTATGCAATCTTCTTTTACATAACAAATTGCCTCCCCTTTTTGCTCTTTATTTATTGTAGCTAAACTGGTAATGTCGCCCATTCCAATATCTTCTAATAAGGCGTTAGTAATGAATAATTTAATATCTTCTTGCATTAATTATATTTCAAATTATTAATGATGTTAAGTATTCATGATGTTTAAACGAATTTTATTTTTTAGGAAAAATGATTTTCAACAGCCATGCAAAGGTAATCAAACAGCAATACCCTCGCAATAAGATTTTATTTAAGTTGATGTTAAAGTTATTCTTGGGTTAGTTAATTTAAATTATATTACCCTTACCAAAAAAAAATCCCACCGAAGCGGGATTAAAGATTTTCATCTACGGCATTTAGCCTTATTGTGATAAGATTAAAGATTAGAATAAAATTTCACCCTATAAATGTAAGCTATTTATATTAAAATTCAATTATTTTTCTTCTTTATTCAATTAATTAATTATCTTTAGAAAGTTATTTACACGCTTATATTTTTATTCAACGCCATTCAAGTTAATTATGACAAAAATTCTTGGTTTATATTTAGGGGTCAACTCAATTGGTTGGGCTATTCTGGATACCAAATCCAGTTCAATTCTTAGCTTAGGAACTAGAGTATTTCCTGTGGGTGTCAATAATTTAGGTGACGGTGCTGCCGAATTATCTCGAAATGCAATTAGAACCCAAAATAGAAGAATACGAAAACAGTTTTTCAGAAAACGTCTCAGAAAAAAAATCTTATTAAAAGAACTTGAAACCAAAACTAAGGGCAGTTATGAAAAATAACAGCCCTTTTTTGCTTTCTACGCTCCCAATCTTCACACGCGCACTCATTGCGTTCGTAAGAGCTACTTAATCCAACATACAGCTTCATTTCGTTGCTCTGCATTCAGCAGTATTGTTGTCTCTCGCTCTATGTTAATTTGGTGGTTGCGCTTCCTCTCAGCTATCAAGGTTAGCTCACTTCGTTTGCTTCAAATCAAGGAACGCCTAAAGGCTGTTTTTAATATTTTCCTTGACGTTACACGCTACTATCCCTTCACTCCATTTCGCTAAAGCTACATTTCTTTCTCGGTCTAGTGTAGCTTGTTCGATTGCCACAACACCAACCATCGCTCCTCATAAAATTCCATTGCATTACATTTTACTGCGGTGCTCAGGGGTGTTTAATTAACAAGAACGTTTTTGTAAAACAGAAAAAAGTACAGCAAATTTAGAGAAACTATCGCTCTCTCGGTCAGTCATTCTTCCTTCCACTCCCGTTTGATGTGTTTCTCAATTTGAAGAGCTTTCTTTTTTTCTTTTTTTTGTTTTGGAAAAAATTTGTGTCAAAAGTGTGTCACAAAAGTGTCACAAAAGTACTGTTTTTTACGTTTTAAACAGGTAAGTTGTAGAGAACTAATTTTATTGTATATTTGAAAAATAAACCAGACACAAAGTGTTTTATTTTTTATAAGTTGTTGATATTCAATAATTATAATAAGTTTTCTACAAAAAAAATCCCCACTGTAGTAGCGGAGATTTTTGTAGCGAGAGAGAGATTTGAACTCTCGACCTCAGGGTTATGAATTGAGTTTTTACTCGATTTTTACCCCCATTTATATGCCAAAAAAGATGATTTCTTTAAAAATGGTGTACGGTTTGGTGTACTGTTTTGTGTACTGTTTTTGAATTAAATTTCGAGTGCAATTTAAACTTTTTTTTATTTAAATTATTGTTTTTTCTTAAAAAATCAATTATGATTTTATTGATGTTTTTATGTACATTAAACCCTACTTTTAAAACACATTTCGTTTATAATGGAAAAAAAAGCCCAAAAATAACATTTTAGTGGAAAATAAAGTATAGTTTTGCTTACATAAAGTAGAACTAATGGAAAATTATATCCCAACGCACCTACAAGAAATTATTTATTCTTCGAGTGATAAAAAAGTAAGAAAGCAAATTGCTTTGCTTGAAAACACCGGTAAAATTAAAAAAATTGCTCCTCGTATTTTCACTTCTAATTTTGTTGATACCGATGAGGTTATTATCAAAAGGAATATTTTTTCTATTCTTGGTAATTTATATCCTGGTTCACTATTAAGCCATCGTTCTGCAATTGAATTTAAACCAACCACCACAGGTCAAATATTTGTTACCTATACCTATACCAAAAAAATTGAATTACCTGGAATATCAATTCGTTTTATGGAAGGTATTGGAGCAATTGAGGGCGATAATTCATTCTCAGGAGAACTATTTGTTTCGCAGCAAGAAAGAGCTTTTTTAGAAAATCTTCAATCATCAAGAAAAACAGGTCCAGAATCTAAAACGATATCAATTTCTGAATTAGAAAATAAACTAGAAAAAATCGCACAAGTAAAAGGGGAAGAGGGACTAAATCAGATTAGAGATAATGCAAAAGTAATCGCCGAGAAATTGGGTATGCAAAAAGAGTTTGAAAAATTAAACAAGCTTATCAGTGCGTTATTATCCACTCAGCCTTCCAAGATATTATCATCGCCACGGGCAATTGCTCGAGCATTTGGAAATCCATATGACCAATCCAGAATAGATTTGTTTGAAATACTATTTTTAGAATTAAAACAAAGAGAATTTAAAAACGTAATCGATAAAAACACTTCCAACACTGCTTTCAAAAATTTTGCTTTTTTTGAATCCTATTTTTCAAATTATATAGAAGGAACTCGATTTGAAGTAGAGGAGGCCAAAAACATCATCGAAACCGATACACCAATGTTCAATCGCGATGAAGATTCTCACGACATATTAGGAACGTATAAATTGGTCAGTAGTAAAGTTGAAATGAATATTACGCCATCTAAACCTGATGAGTTCATTGCTATTCTCCAATACAGACACCGATTGCTAATGGAGGCCAGAAAATCAAAAATGCCGGGTGTATTTAAAGATAAAAACAACCGTGCGGGAGAAACGTTTTTTGTAGATTTTGAATTAGTAAAAGGGACTTTAATAAAAGGTTTTGATTATTACAAAGCACTTACAGACCCGTTTGCAAAAGCAGCTTATATTATGTTTATGGTTAGTGAAATCCACCCATTTTTAGATGGTAATGGAAGAATTGCCAGAGTAATGATGAACGCTGAATTAGTTAAAGCAGAACAAACTAGAATCATAATTCCTACAGTATATCGAGACGATTATTTGGGTGCATTAAGAAGATTAACAAGGCAACAAGACCCCTTGGCTTATATAAAAATGCTACAACGTTCACAAGAATTTAGTGCAACCTTAAATGCTGTTTCTTTGGAAGAATTAGAACTACTATTAGAATCATCTAATGCTTTCAAAGAATACGATGAAGCTAAATTAAAAATAATGGTACAATAAGACTGGGATAATAACTAATCTTAATACTACCGGACAAAAAAGTGCTGCAGCAAACCCATATTAATAATTAGGTAATTTTAAAAATGCTCAAGCGTAGGCCTCCAAAACAATTTAATTATGAGGCCAGCGAATTATTTTTTTTTGAAGTAAACACATTTTTTAATAGATAATCTATCGCGTCTTTTTTAGTGAATCGAACTTCATTTTTATTTTTCCTAAATGCTATCTTGAGTTGGTTCTCCTTTTTTGAATAGTATTTATTTACTAATTGGATATGACGCTGCTTTTCCACTTCTGGAAGAGCAAGAAAAACGTCATATACCGTATTAGCATCCATCTCTTTGTACTTGGATTATTATTTTATTTTTCTGTTATAGTAAACCTCACTATCATTTTCTGAATTGGCGGAGCGTAGTTCTGCAATAATTTTTCTTTTTTGTTGAAGAAGATAATTTACTTTATTAAGCTGCAATTTTAGATAGTTAATAATGTTAGTCTTTTCATTATTTTCCTCTTGAAGTTGTAGTATCATTTCCGACTTATCGACTTCTTTGTAGGCGTTAATAGACATCTCAAGTGTGCCGCACATCCATTCCGAAAGGGATAATTTAAGTCTTTCTGCTTCTTGCATAAATTTTGCTTTTTGGCTAGCAGTAACTTTTGTGCTAAGTGTAAAGTTTCTGTTTTGATCATTTTTTTCCATTTTTTTACTTTTTTATTAAATTAATTTTATGTTTATTTCCATTACATTTTTCATTTCGAAAGACTTGCTTGTTACCAAGTTTTATCCCATCGATTCTTTCTTTAAAAGTAGATTTGTTTAATGGTCTGTCCCCATTTTCTGCAATCCATCTTTGGTATTTTTGGTATAGTTCGTTAAAAATCATCCCTTTTTCAATATTATTGACCACTTCAAAACCTTCATTAGTTAAAAACTCAAGTACGTGGTTGCTCTTTGTTTTAAATCGCTCAAGAGCTTCATTGTTTGCTTTACACTCAGTTAAGTGTTTGTTTTTAAGTAACCTTTCCAGTCCGACCAAAATCCAATTGAAAACCCCGGGTAATTCATTTTCAATTATTTTAACCGGTAGCTGTCTGTCTTTTTTATCTTCTTCAATTGTTACATCAAATTCAATTATCTCGAATCTCCTATAAAATCCATGGACATTTTCTGGAGTGGTTGGAAGCACATTCACATTGAAAATAAATTTTGTATTATTCACAAATTCAAT
>Ga0102875_1000035_pt1 | contig 60614 bp, 51 predicted proteins | sample Colrivmet1547B02_FD_78185 | JGI IMG/M metagenome (GOLD analysis project Ga0102875, IMG submission 78185) | Estuarine microbial communities from the Columbia River estuary - metaG 1547B-02 | ecosystem: Environmental > Aquatic > Marine > Intertidal zone > Estuary | place: USA: Columbia River... | reverse complement strand
CCCAAAAATTGATTATTACTAGCTGATTGTTGTCTAATAAGTAAATGCCCTGTTTTGCAGTAGGGACACTTGGTTTTACTTAATTTATCATTATTTGTTGAAAATATTAAATCATTATCAATAATAATTTCTTCAGCAAACAACGAAGCATCAATTGGCAACATCAAGATTACTTTATTTTTTGTTCTTGTTAATGCTACATAAAATAATCTTCTCTCCTCAGCAAATCTATATTCTTCATAATCACTTAATAATAAAGATAACATAGGGTCATCATTCATTTTATTTGGAAAACCTAAAATGTGGTTTCTAAGGTTAAGAATAATTGTATTATCAGCCTCTAATCCTTTAGATTTGTGAACAGTTATATACTTTATATCATATCCTTCCAAACCTTTTATTTCTATTTTATCATTTCTTTCATTATATATTATTTTACTGTCCTTTGTTTTTTTAATAAACTCATTTATATCAAATCCGTGTCGGCCTAATATTAAAACTGATTTATTTCCATATAAATTAATTAAAATTTGAATTTCATTAATCAAAACTTGTTCTGCATCTTCTTTTGAGTAATAAACTAGCTTAATTGGATTATCCAATGACTCTTTTATTGATTTTGGAGTTTTTTCAATTTGAGTTTTATTTTTTTTAATATACCTAGAAGATATATCAATCAGTTCTTGTGAATTTCGATAAGTATTTTCTATAAATAATAATTCATATTTGCCAACATACTTTTCAAAATTACTAAATAATGAAATATCACTTCCTGCAAAACGATAGATGGATTGCCAATCATCTCCAACACAAACTAATCTTGCCTTAGTTAAATCTCTAATTTCTTTAATTAAATTAAACCTTGAAAATGAAATATCTTGATATTCATCAATTATGATATAGCGATAATTAAAATTCGATTTGTTGATTTTAACTAAGTCAGTCGATTGATTAATCATATCATTAAAATCTATCTCACAAATTTCATTTAGCTTGTTATCATATCTTTTTAATACTTGTAATGCAAATTTTAGAAACATTTCTTGCCTTTCAAGCATAAACTTATTTCTTGTTTTATTTCTATCTCTAAAAATTGCAGAAATGTCTTCGTAATTTAGTTTTCTTGATTTACTAAGGTTAATAAATGTTTCAATAAGCTTTGTAATTTCTTTACCAAAATTCTTATCATTAGAAGTGACTTTTGAGTAAATACTTTTTATGTCTCTTGGTTTGAAAATTACATTTTCATTTTCAAGCATTTTCCTTAATTTGCCGAGCAATATCTTATCACGATTATAATAGGAATAAGTTTCTAAAAGTTTAGTGTTGTTCTCTTTATGTTTCTGCCTTTTCATTTCCATCTCTTCAATATATTTCTCTTCATTAAGAGGTGTCAACCAATTAGCACGATTATTTTCATCAACTCCAAAATGCTCTAAATATAAATCGTAATCTGTCAAGTAGAAATCAGGGCGGTATATATTATCTCCATAGGGATAAGGCTTTTCATATTCGTAATTTATTCCATTCAAAAATAAAAAGTTTGCAATTGTAAGTTCTTCTGTACTTTTTACCTTTTCACCCTGAATAGTATCTAGTTTTGCTTTTGATATCTTATTCAATTCATCGGTTTCACATTTAGATTTTAATGTTTGAAAATCTATACCTTTTTCTAAATCTATTTTTTCGCCGAGTGAATCATAATTATCATTCTCTTCAGGAATGTTCATATAACACGCTAAGTATGTTACATATGCCTCTAATGCAATAGTATCATTGAAAATATCTTCGTCAATGTATTGCTTAATTACTTTTCTTAAAGTGTTGTCATTGGTTACTGCAGGTGAAATTGATTGGTGTTTTTTTATTATATCGTAACCAAGTTTATGAAATGTTGTGGCTATTGCATTAAGACCAATATTCTTCAATCTAACATTTAACTCATCTACGGTTTTTTTTGTAAATGATAATAATAAAATTTCATCCGGTTTTATTTGCTTTTGCTCAATAAGATATTTTACTTTTCCAATGATTGTCAAAGTTTTACCCGAGCCTGCTCCTGCTACTATCAGGTTAGAATATTCATCAGTGATTAATGCGGCTCGTTGTTGTTCATCTAAACTTTTTCCTTCTATATTATCAAAATAGTCTTGTAGTATTTGTTTTTGTTTAATGATATAATTCTTGTTATGATTTTCAATGTAATTATCGAAATCATTAAAAATCTCGTTAAACTCTTTAACATTACTTTCATTCTTGTAATATTTGGATTTATTTTTAAAAAATCTGCCGACTAAAGAAAACTGATTTTTTATTTCGTCTCGTTTTACCCAAGTTATATAATCATCAAAATTACTTATACTATCAAAAAATAAATTAATTTGAATTAAATAGTTCAAATAATCAGGGTTCTGATATTTGTTTTTAGTGTTATATAAATAAATTAATAAAGTGGTAATTAATAAAGCAGTGATTAATAACGTCGAAATCATAAAATACATTTAATGATTCGACAATGTTTTCCCTTGTTGTTGCTTTTTTTTGATGACATTCAGACAAAAAGTTTGCATTATTTTTCAAATTTACAATAAAAAAAAATCAAAATTTTGATTTAAGAATTCCTTTTAAGTTCATCTTATTTGTAACATTACAAATAAACCCATAGAAATAAAGTAAACTTTACATATAATTAGGATTCTATTAAATATAAATTTTGAATTTAACCACTTAGTTTTTAATTAATAAATCTCTTTATTTATTGTTAGGGGAAAAAAAGTCCCCAAATGGGAAAAATATCTGTTGCAATTTTGCTGAAAATAAACAAGCCAACAGATTTGATCGAAATCAGAACCCATTGACTTTGTAGTTTTAACACACTTCAAATATACGGGATTCTTTATTTAAATCAAAAAATTGGCACAAATCTATTGCCAATGAAATAAAGTAATTTAAATCCCCATTTATTGCTTCTGAACAATAGTAGGAAGTTATTAGACAAATTCTCCCAATATGGGATGAGGAATAACTCTGCCTAAATTTAAGGTTTGGTCTTCATAGATATGGAAGATTTGGCAAGTTTGGCAAACCTAAACTCTTAATTAATAAAAATGGAAAAAACAATAAAAATTAGTTTTACGGAATCTATAGATTCAAATAAAATGAGACCTGCAGAGATTCGACAAGTTTTAGAATGTATTAAAAAAGGTTCTTGGAAAAAGAAAATAGACCCTATTCGACAAGCATTTGAAAATGATGAATTAAAGCAAGCAAATAGTTTAAAAATGGCTTTGCCTGCTTTTACACCATCAGGAACTTTTAATGAAAGAAGAAGAAAGGAAAATATAGAATCTTACTCAGGACTTTTGCATTTAGACTATGATAAAGTTGAAAATGTGGAAATTTTGAAGAAAAGCATTATTGAAATTCCTTACACGTATTCAGCCTTTATAAGTCCATCAGGTATAGGATTAAAAGTTATCGTTAATACAGATGCTTTGTTGAAAAACCATACAGAAGCTTTTAATGCATTAAGAACGTACTACGATGGAATTGTAGGATTTGAATCTGACGGGGCTGTTAAAGATGTTACAAGACTCTGTTTTGTGTCCTATGACCCAAACTTATACTTAAATGAGTCATCAGAAACTTTTCGTTTTTCAAATAGTTCTTTTAGTATTTCAGAAGTGTGGGATTTTACATCAAAAAAAGAAGATTTTATTGAAGGAAATCGAAATAATTTCATTCATCTTTTTGCTTGTAATGCAAACAGAAATGGGGTCGATATTATCGAGACTATAAGATATGCTTCTATTTATGCTGACGACTCTTTTACTTTAGATGAAATTGAAACTACAATTAAAGCTATCTATAATAAAAATTCGTTTGAAACAGGGATATACAAACATAAACCTTTAAAAATGAAGTCAAGACAGGAACCTCTTTTAGTAAATTCCAATAGTGTTTTAACTTATAAAAAAGCAAATGAATGGATAGAAGAAGCAAAGTTAAGACCAAATCCAAAAAAATTATTTGGTACTTTTTGGTTTGAAAATGAGGTATGTATTTTATTTGCCGATACGAATGTAGGCAAGTCAATACTTGCAATGCAAATTAGTCATAGTATAAGTAAAGGTGAAAAGGTTGAAGGATTTGATTTAGAAAGTGAAAGTCAAAAAGTTTTATATTTTGATTTTGAACTTTCAGACAAACAATTCCAAATTCGCTATACAAATGATGAAAATGAAGCCTTTGAATTTGATGAAAACTTAATAAGGGTTGAAATTAACAGTGACTCGCTTTTTGAAGAGAATCTTCCGTTTGAAGAAATACTTATTAATTCTTTAGTGGGTTTAATTGAAAAAACTAATGCGAAAATTTTAATTATAGATAACTTAACGTATTTAAGTGCTGAAAATGAAAAAGCCAAAGATGCTTTGCCTTTGATGAAGAAGTTAAAGAAAATTAAAAATAAATATGGTCTATCACTATTAATTCTTGCACACACTCCAAAGAGAGATGCTTCCAAGGGAATTACAAAGAATGATTTATCAGGCAGTAAAATGCTAATCAATTTCTGTGATAGTGCTTTTGCAATTGGGGAAAGTTTTCAAAAGAATGGATTGCGTTATTTAAAACAAATTAAAGTTCGTAATGCAATTTTTGAATACGATTTAAATAATATTGTTCTTTGTCAAATAAAGAAATCTGATAGCTTTCTTTTATTTGAATATATAGGTTTAGATAGTGAACAAAAACATTTACGAATTGTTTCAGAAAAGGAGAAAAGCAATATGATAACAAATGCGATTGAATTGAATAAACAGGGATATTCAAATGTAGAAATAGGTAAGCAATTAGGAAAAAGCGAAGGAACAGTCAGAAATTGGTTAAAAAAACACACTTCTTAAGTTTCGTAGAGTTCGTAGAAAATTATAATTACGATTTTACGAATTGTACATTCGTAAAAACGTAATCAAAATAGATTACGACAGTTACGATTTGTTACGATTTACAGGGAGTTTATGCTCCCTGTTTTTCATTACACACTTTAAGACAAGGGGTTGTATTTTCACGACAAAAAATGGTGCTTACAAACAACACCTATTAGGATGCTTTAAACACTTGATTTTCAATTGCTAAGAACTATTTTTGAACAAAAAAAATTTAGACTAATTTTTTTCTATAGTTATGAACATTATTTAGACTATATAGGGCTTTTTGGCAATAGGCTCTTGAACGAAAATCAATTTATTTTGTAAGGGAGGGGTCAATTTTTTGGGGAAATTATTCGATTTTTTTGGCTTTTTAGGAGCACAATACTTGTAAAGAAGGCGGGGAAATTAGTTTCAAACTATTCAAATAAAAGAGGACGTTCCAACCTCATAAGATAAATTTATTGTCTTGTTAAGATTTGTAAGCATAATATTTATTAAATTCGAGTATAACTTAAAACTAATAAATATGAAAAACATTAAAAAAATTATTATCGGAATTTGTGCTGCATTTGGGGTATTCGTAGCAATCACAGGATTTACTCACGGAGAGAATAAACAGGATGTTATTAATGATTATGGAATTCCTGAAAGTCACGAATGGCAAATTTACATCAATAGTGGTAGTAATTCGGATTATTTATTAAACAAAAAAACAGGTGAGATTAGAATGATTAATCAAGGAAGAAAAGAAGCTTATAAATTAAAATTAGTGGAATAAAAGCCTCTAAAATTATTGTAAAAATAAAGTCTCCCGAAATGGTGGCTTTTTTTTGTAAATATACCAACTTCCGTTAATTATGAAATTACAACATAAACGTATAATAACGAAATTAATACGTTAACTAAGCATGCTAATAATAACATTAGTAGGTTAAATTAATTGACTACATTTGAGTATTCTTAATAGAAAAATTATGAAAAGAATTCTACTCCTAATCGTATTACTAATTACAACGGCTCAAACTATCCAATCACAAACCGTTGTATTAGACGCAAATGGTGTTACCGTTAAATGGACAGGCACTACAGTTCCAACTCCTTATTTCGTTCAAGCCAACCCAAGGGGAACAGGAATGGAATGGTTTGCTATTGTTGATAATTCATCTAAAATAAACATAACTAATTATGCTAAAAATATTCAATCGGGGATAACTTATTTTACACCACCAAATAGTACAACCCCAATACCTTTTAATAATATAGTCACAACTCTTGTAACTAATATGGTACAAATGTTTTATTTAGCGTCCTCTTTTAATCAGCCTATAAATTCTTGGGATGTGAGTAATGTGACTAATATGTCAGTTATGTTTTATAATGCTTCTGCATTTAACCAAGCTATTGAGTCTTGGGATGTGAGTAATGTGACTGATATGAATCAGTTATTTTATTTGGCGTCCTCTTTTAATCAGCCTATCAGTTCTTGGAATGTAAGTAATGTTACCAATATGGAGCAGATGTTTAGTTTCGCTACCGCCTTTAACCAACCAATAGATTCTTGGAATGTGATTAATGTTACCACAATGGATGATATGTTTTTCAATGCGACAACCTTTAACCAACCTATTGGCGCTTGGGATGTTAGTAATGTAACTAAAATGCGTAAAATGTTTACAAATGCTACCGCCTTTAACCAACCAATAGGTTCTTGGAATGTGAGTAATGTGAGATATATATCTGAAATGTTTACAAATGCTACCGCCTTTAACCAACCAATAGGTTCTTGGAATGTTAGTAATGTTACCTCAATGTATGCTATGTTTCGGAATGCTAACGTCTTTAACCAACCTATTGGTTCTTGGAATGTGAGTAATGTGACTAATATGAGTTTTATGTTTGATGGAGCTAACGTCTTTAACCAACCTATTGGTTCTTGGAATGTGAGTAATGTGACTAATATGAGTTTTATGTTTGTTGGTGCTAACGTCTTTAACCAACCTATTGGTTCTTGGAATGTGAGTAGAGTGACTAATATGTATGGTATGTTTCGGAATGCTAACGTCTTTAACCAACCTATTGGTTCTTGGAATGTGAGTAATGTGACTATTATGCGTAATATGTTTGCATATGCTACCGCCTTTAACCAACCAATTGGGTCTTGGGATGTGAGTAATGTGACTGATATTTATGGTATGTTTGTATATGCTACCGCCTTTAACCAACCAATTGGGTCTTGGAACGTTGGTAATGTTACTCGAATGAGTGGTATGTTTTTCAATGCTACCACCTTTAACCAATCAATAGGCTATTGGAATGTGAGTAATGTTACCACAATGGATGATATGTTCACAGGCGTACAACTTTCTACTGCTAATTATGATGCGCTATTAATAGGTTGGTCAACAATAAGCCCAAATGAAACGCCATTAAGACCAAATGTTATTTTTTCAGGAGGGAATTCTAAATATTGCAATGGTGCTTCCGCTCGAAGCTCAATAATTAGCACTTATGGATGGACTATTACAGATGCAGGTCTTGATTGTTCAAGTTTAGACGCAGATGAATTTGAATCAAAAAGTGTAAAACTATACCCTAACCCTGTAGTTAGCAACTTAAATATAAAAGCAGATATCAATCTTATCAATCAACCGTATTCAATAATTGATGGTTTAGGAAGAGTGGTTTTAAATGGGAAACTGAATGAATTTGAAAGCACCATAAATGTAGAGCAATTATCTAAAGGTATTTATTATTTAAAGGTATCAGGCAATAGTTCAAGTAAGTTTATAAAGGAGTAAGCACCAAGAAAAAATCTCAATCAAAATAATTAGGTCACCCGAAACGGTGGCTTTTTTTATTATCTGAAAAGAAATATACATTAAAGTGTTTGCTAAGTAAAGTATTGTGAATTGATTTAATTTTTTAATAATTTTCATAATGGTTTGGCAATGGTTTGGCAAATACAATAAAAAAAGCCCGTAATGTATTGATTAACAATACAATTACGGACTTTTAATGTACCCGAAGCCGGAGTCGAACCGGCACGGTTTCCCACAGGTGTTTGAGACCAGCGCGTCTACCAATTCCGCCATTCGGGCTTGACAGACATAAATAATAGCTATAAAACCACTATTTAAACGCAATAAAAGAGAAGAATATTATTAAAAACGAACTTCAATTCCTTTAACACGGTGCAAATGTAGAAATTATATTTACATTTAATATACAAAATACTCTAAATTTTCCTTTCCTAGTTCAATATTATTACTAAATTTGCAGCTCGGTAAAACGAAACACAACTAACTAACTACATCCGAGGCATTTATAATTATTAGGTCTGTTTTTATAAAATAGCCTAATTACAAAGGGTGTCAAGGAATAAAACAACAGATTAAAATGTCACATCAAGAACCTGATGCAAAAATATTTGCGTGTTCCCAAAGTGTATATTTGGCGGAACAAATAGCCAAAAGCTATGGAATGCCGTTAGGTAAAGTTACGTTCTCTAGATATAGTGATGGTGAATTCCAGCCTTCTTACGAGGAGTCAATAAGAGGAATTAGAGTTTTTATTGTTTGCTCTACTTTTCCAAGTTCAGATAATCTGATGGAATTGTTGCTGATGATAGACGCTGCAAAAAGAGCCTCGGCAAGACATATTACTGCTGTTATCCCTTACTTCGGTTGGGCAAGACAAGACAGAAAAGACAAGCCAAGAGTTCCAATTGGAGCAAAACTGACTGCGAAATTGTTAGAAACTGCAGGAGCAACAAGAATCATGACAATGGATTTGCATGCAGATCAAATTCAAGGATTTTTTGAAAAACCAGTAGATCACTTGTTTGCGTCAACTATATTTTTACCTTACGTAAAAAGTTTAAATTTAGATAATTTGACAATAGCTTCTCCTGATATGGGAGGTTCAAAAAGAGCTTATGCGTATTCTAAATTTTTAGAATCTGATGTTGTAATTTGTTACAAACAAAGAAAAATCGCCAACGTAATTGATACAATGGAGTTGATTGGTGAAGTTAAAGGTAGAAATGTAATCCTTGTGGATGACATGATTGATACCGGAGGCACATTGGCGAAAGCCGCAGATTTAATGATTGAAAAAGGAGCTTTGAGCGTAAGAGCAATTTGTACCCATCCAATATTATCAGGCGGTGCTTATGAAAAAATTGAAAACTCAAAATTACTTGAATTAATAGTTACCGACTCAATTCCTTTAAAACAGGAATCAAAGAAAATTAGAGTCTTGAGTTGTGCGCCACTTTTTGCAGAAGTAATGAAAATGGTACAAAACAATACTTCCATTAGTGGAAAATTTTTGATGTAATGTCATTGCGAGGAACAAAGCAATCTCATTATAAAAAGCTAAAAGCTTAAAAAACAGTATTTTATAATTATTAACTATATATTTTTACAATGAAATCGATTACAATTAAAGGATCAGAAAGAGAAAGCGTGGGCAAAGTGTCAACTAAAGCCTTACGTAATGCTGGAGCGGTTCCTTGCGTGTTATACGGAGGAGATCAACCAGTTCATTTCTCAGCAGACGAAAGAGCATTCCAAAAGTTGATTTACACTCCTAACGCACACACAGTTGTGATTGAAGTAGGTGAAGGTAAATCATACAATGCAGTTTTACAAGACATTCAAGTTCATCCTGTTACAGACAAACTTTTACACATTGACTTCTTTCAATTATTTGAAAACAAAGAAATCACTATGGAAGTTCCTGTTAAAATTACTGGGGTTTCTCCTGGGGTTTTACTTGGAGGGGTTTTACGTTTAAACACTCGTAAATTAAAAGTGAAAGCGTTACCAAAAAATCTTCCAGATTTTGTTGAGGCTAACATTTCTGAACTTGAAATGGGAAATAAATTATATGTTACGAAATTAGTTTCTGACAAATATAAATTAATGCACCCAGACAACACTGTTGTTTGTCAAGTGAGAATTTCTCGTGCGGCTATGAAAGCAGCTCAAGAAGCAGCAAAAGCAGCAAAAGCTCCTGCAAAAGGAAAGAAAAAATAATAGTATCCTATCTATTTTTCAAAAGCATCAGTTTCACAACTGGTGCTTTTTTTATTTATAGACACAAAAAAAACCGTTCAATTAGAACGGTTTTTATAGTCTAAACTATATAAGATTAATGAATGTAAAATTCAATAAAGTGATTAATAACCACCTCTGTTGTTTCCTCCACCATATCCACCTCTTGAGTCTCCTCCTCGGCTGTTGTTGTTAAAACTTCTTCTTTCACCTTCTGGTTTTGGCTCAGATTTGTTTACAACAATTGCACGTCCTTGAACAGTTGCACCATTCAACTCATCGATAGCTTTTTGAGCTTCCTCATCGTTTGGCATTTCAACAAATCCAAATCCTTTACTTCTTCCAGTAAATTTATCACTAATAATTTTAACTGAGTCAACAGCTCCATAAGCCTCGAAAGACTCTCTTAAATCTACTTCCTCAATACTAAAAGGAAGGCTTCCAACAAAAATATTCATATGTACTTTTTTATAATAATGCTCAAATGTAGTCTAAATAATATCGATACCACTATCATTTCGTTTATTTATGATAATATTAAGGTGAATTACCAAATTCAATCCGTTTTTATTAGAATTGAAAAGTAATTTGAACTCCTTTTTAATATTTAATTACCTTTGCAAAAAAAATTCTTGATTCCAACTTCCGATATATTCAGCATTTCAAACCAAAAACAATTTGAGAAAATAGCGCTTAAAGTGTTCCGTTTTCAATATGAAAATAACTTGGTTTATAAAGAGTTTTGCGACTTTATGAAAGTGAAAGTTTCAGCCGTTAAATCGCTAAATCAAATTCCGTTTTTGCCAATCCAATTTTTCAAAAGTCATTCGGTCGTTTCCAATACTAATTCCATTCAGGAAACTTTTACCAGCAGCGGAACTTCGGGACAAATTACCAGCCGCCATTGCGTGACCGATATTTCAATTTATGAAGAAAGTTACCGAAAAGGATTTGCTCAATTTTATGGCAACATTGAAGATTATGTGGTTTTGGCCTTGCTTCCATCCTACCTTGAGCGCGAAGGTTCTTCCTTAATATATATGTTTAAGGATTTAATTGAGAAAACTAACCATCCCGAAAGTGGTTTTTACCTCAACGATTACAACGCTTTAACTGAAAAATTAATTTCCCTTGACAATTCAGGTCAAAATGTACTATTGATTGGTGTGACCTACGCCCTTTTGGATTTAATTGAGCAACATAAATTCCAATTAAATAATACTTTTATTATGGAAACAGGCGGTATGAAAGGGAAACGTAAGGAAATGATTCGCGAAGAATTGCACGACCAACTTTGTAAAGGTTTTGGCGTAACGGCGATCCATTCTGAATATGGAATGACCGAATTATTGTCGCAAGCCTATTCTCTTGGCGAGGGAGTTTTTGAATGCCCATCGTGGATGCAAATTCTAATTCGAGATCCCGAAGATGCACTTACTTACGTAAATGATGGAAAAACAGGTGGAATAAACGTTATTGATTTGGCCAATATCAACTCTTGTTCTTTTATTGCCACACAAGATTTGGGTAAAAAAAATCCCAATAACTCATTTGAAGTATTGGGACGTTTTGATAATTCTGATATTCGAGGTTGTAATTTGATGGTGCTTTAAATCACTCGAATTACAAAATAATTTTTCTTTCCGCTTTGCAATAATACAAATTGGTTGTTGATTAAATTCACATTGGAAAGGCTAAATTCCTCAGTTACTTTTTCCTTATTCACAGCAATTGAATTGGCCGATAAAGCTCTTCTCGCTTCACCATTGGATTTAAAAAAGCCTGTTTTTTCATTTAAAACCGATACAATATCAATTCCATTATCAATTTCATTTCTTGAAATATTGGCTTGAGGAACTCCGTCAAAAACTTCTAAGAATGTAGCTTCATCTAATTGTTTCAAATCATCAGAAGTAGCATTTCCAAACAATATTGCCGACGCTTGAATTGCTTTTTCTAAATCGGCAGCAGAGTGAACAAAAGTGGTTACTTCTTCTGCTAATTTTTTCTGTAAAACTCTTAAATGGGGCGCTTCATGGTGCGTTGCAATTAAGCTATCAATCGTATTTTTATCTAAAAAAGTAAAGATCTTAATGTACTTTTCCGCATCTACATCTGTCGTATTTAACCAAAATTGGTAGAATTTATAAACCGAAGTTTTATCTGCAGTAAGCCATACATTTCCACCTTCGGATTTGCCAAATTTAGATCCGTCAGCCTTTGTAATTAAAGGGCAAGTCATCGCAAATGCCTTAGCACCTTCGGCGTTCATTCTTCGCACTAATTCCGTTCCCGTTGTAATATTTCCCCATTGGTCTGAACCTCCCATTTGAAGCAAACAGTTGTATTCTTTGTGCAAATGATAGAAATCGTAACCTTGAATTAATTGGTATGTAAATTCTGTAAATGACATTCCTTCGCCCTCGCCTGAAAGTCGTTTTTTAACAGAATCTTTCGCCATCATATAGTTCACAGTGATTCGTTTTCCCACATCTCGAGCAAAATTGATAAAAGACAATTGTTTCATCCAATCGTAGTTATTTACTAAAATTGGTGCATTTGAAGCCGAAGAATTGAAGTCTAAAAAGCGTGCTAAAACGTTCTTAATTCCCTCCACATTATGATTTAATGTAGCTTCGTCCAACAAGTTTCTTTCGTCAGATTTGCCCGATGGATCGCCAATCATTCCGGTAGCTCCGCCAACAAGTGCAATAGGTTTATGACCAAAATTTTCCAGGTGCACCAATAATATTATAGGCACAAGGCTACCAATGTGCAAAGAGTCAGAAGTTGGATCAAATCCAATATAGGTCGTTGTCATTTCTTTCAACAATTGTTCTTCAGTTCCCGGCATAATATCGTGAACCAGTCCACGCCATTGCAATTCTTCTATAATATTCTTCATTTTCAATCAATTTGTGCAAAGATAGTAATTCGAAAAGCAATCACAATATCAATAGCAATTTCAATGTAAATAAATACACCATCGCAAAATTAACTATATTTACAATATGATATTAATAACTGGCGCAACGGGTTTAGTAGGTTCTCATTTGGCATTGAAATTGCTAGAAAATGGGGAGAAAATTCGAGCTATTTATAGAAATGAAGCTTCTATTTTGGCTACAAAATCCCTATTCGAATGGTATGAAAAAAGCCATTTATTTGATAAAATCGAATGGATTCAAGCCGATATTACCGAAATTCCTTCCTTAGAAATCGCTTTCGCAAATGTGGTTTCGGTATTTCATTGCGCCGCGTTAATTTCATTTGACCCTAATGATGAGGAACTACTAAGGAAAACCAATATTGAAGGAACTGCTAATATTGTGAATCTCTCACTTTCCCATGGTGTGAAAAAAGTAGGATTTGTAAGTTCGATTGCCGCTTTGGGAGATTTAAAAGAACACGAAACGATTATCACTGAAGAAACTGAGTGGAATCCTGAAAAACACCACAGCGATTACGCAATTTCAAAATACGGTGCCGAAATGGAAATTTGGCGAGGCCAACAGGAAGGGCTTCAAGTCGTGGTAATCAATCCTGGGATTATTTTAGGGCCTGGGTTTTGGAAACAAGGCAGCGGAAAACTTTTTACGGCTGTAGCCAATGGATTAAAATTCTACACCAAAGGGACTTCAGGTTTTGTATCAGTTAACGATGTGGTAAATTTATTGATTATGGCGATGTCAAAAATTGATGAAAAAGAAAACGGCCAACGCTATATTGCCATTGAAAATAATTATTCTTACGAAACAATATTTAATGAAATTGCGATAGCTTTAAAAGTTGGAAAACCTAAATTCTACGCTTCTTATTGGCAAACGGAATTGGCTTGGAGATGGAATTGGCTGACCTCAATTCTATTGAATAAAAAAAGAATGATCTCGAAAGAAACGATGCGCTCTAGTCACCAATTGGATTGCTATTCCAATGAAAAAGCAAGGCATCAATTTGATTACCAATTTAAAAATGTGCCTTTGTATATTAAAGAGATTGGGAGTTTTTTTAATAAATAGAAAACTACTGAACTGGCGCAGGAACTGGTGAAGTATTGAGTTTTTTTGACGCTTCTATTTGTTCTTCGATTCTTTTATTTACCGCATCAAAAATTTCTTTGTATTTTTTTACATCTGAAGCGTAATACTTATCGCTATTGGCAAACTGAAGACTATCGATGTTGTATTTCTTATAAATATACGTGTTTGGGTTGATCTTATTGGCCTCTAAAACTAACGTAGTTTGAGATTTCATGGCTTCCAAAACATTGATATCAAACATAATATCGACCATTTTATCTTGATCAATTAAATTGTCCGGTTTTTCAATTGGAGCATTTTGGCAACTTCCAAATAGTGCAAAACAAAATAATAAAACGCCTACATTTTTCATAATTGAAATTTATAAAATACTAACGGTCAAACAATAATCTTTTTCCACGACGAATATCTTTCACTTTAAAATTGTGATATACCAATTCGCCATTTACAAAGGTATGGGTAATTCTCGATCTAAATGTAAAATCTTCAAATGGTGACCAACCGCATTTTGCAAAAATATTGTCTTTTTTAACGGTCCATGGCAACCCCGAATTTACTATTGCCAAATCGGCATAATAACCCACTTTTACGAAACCTCTTTTTTCAATTTTAAAAAGAATCGCAGGATTATGTGCCATTTTTTGTACGATTTTCTCCACTGAAATTTTCCCTTGAAGATACGCCTCAAACATTGCTACAACTGCATGTTGCACCAAAGGACCTCCCGAAGGAGCCTTTAAATACGATTGTTGTTTTTCTTCCAATGTGTGCGGCGCGTGGTCTGTAGCTATCACATCAATTCTATCATCAAGCAAAGCTTCCCAAAGTGCATTTCGGTCGTTTTCTGTTTTTACCGCAGGGTTCCATTTTATAAAATTCCCTTTGGTGTCATAGTCTGCATTGGTAAACCAAAGATGATGAATACAAACCTCAGCAGTAATTTTCTTTTCTTCCAACGGGATTTTATTGGTAAACAAATCCATTTCTTTCGCAGTAGAAAGATGGAAAATGTGCAATCTCGCACCCGTTTTTTTCGCCAAAGCAATCGCTTTTGAAGAAGATAAATAACACGCTTCTTCGCTACGAATTAAATGGTGTGCTGAAACAGGAATATCCTCGCCATATTCGGCTTTGAATTTTTCTAAATTGTTTTTAATGGTCGTTTCATCTTCACAATGAACGGCAATTAGTAACGGCGTGCTTGAAAAAATACGCTCTATAACCTCTTCATTGTCCACCAACATATTACCGGTAGAAGAGCCTAAAAATATTTTAAGACCTGCAACATTTTTAGGATTCGTTTTTAAAACTTCAGCTAAATTATCGTTGCTAGCGCCCATCATAAAAGAATAATTTGCAAATGAATTGTTCTCTGCAATTTGGTATTTTTCTTCTAATATTTCTTGGGTTAATGCATTTGGAATAGTGTTAGGTTGTTCAATAAAAGAGGTGATTCCTCCGGCAACAGCAGCACGAGATTCCGATTCGATATCGCCTTTGTGAGTCAATCCTGGTTCTCTAAAATGAACTTGATCATCGATAGCGCCTGGAATTAAGAAATTTCCCTCGGCATCAATTATTTTACAATCGGAAGATTTTGCACTAATAAAATCAGCAATTTCGACTATAAATTCATTTTCTATTAATACATCACCTTCAAAAATTGATCCTTCATTTACAATTTTTGCGTTTTTGATTAAAATCCTATTCATCGTTTATTGCTTATAATCTATTAAATAATTGACGCATTCTTAGAGAAATAACTCCAAAAATAGCTTCTTTAATTATTGAATTACTCATTTTTGATTGCCCCATTGTTCGGTCGGTAAAAATAATTGGAACCTCAACTATTTTTAATTTTTTACAATAGGCTCTGTATTTCATTTCTATTTGGAAGGCATATCCAATAAATTTGATTTTATCTAAATTTATGGTTTCCAATACGTTTCTTCTGTAACACATGAATCCTGCGGTGGCATCATGGATTTTCATACCGGTAATTTTCTTAACATAAAAAGAGGCAAAAAAGGACAATAATACTCGGCTTAAAGGCCAGTTTACAACATTTACTCCTGTTATATATCTTGAGCCAATAGCAACATCTGCGCCATTTTCACAAGCTAGATAAAGTTTTTCTAAATCGGTTGGATTGTGTGAAAAATCGGCGTCCATTTCAAAAATATAATCGTATTTATTATCTAATGCCCATTTGAAACCAAATACATAAGCAGTTCCAAGTCCTGCTTTTTTTTCTCTATTTTCTAAAAATAATTGGTCTTTAAATTCCGATTGAAGTTCCACCACTTTCCCGGCAGTTTTATCAGGAGAATTATCGTCAACTATGAGAATATGGAAAGGTTTATTCAAGGAAAACACCGCTCTGATGATGTTTTCTATATTTTCAATCTCGTTATAGGTAGGGATTATAACAACACTATTACTCATAATTAATCAGTCAATTTCTTTGCAAAAATAAACTTTTTATGTTTTAAGAATCATAATAATAGTATAATAAATGAAACAGTTGAAAAATTTAGTAATTTTGCACCGATATGATGGAACATGTACTACATCCTCGAATAGTTGAAAATAAAGATTGGGCAACCGCTTTGTTTCTTTTTTCATTAGTGTTAATTGCTTTGTCTAAATCACTTTTTGAAAACAGATTTAGTGAGTTTATTAAACTAATTGTTTCTGATAAATACATAAAAGTTTATAAAGATTCTGGACTAATAATGAGTTGGTTTACCGTATTTTTATTTGTGGTTCAAATAGTCTCTTTTTCGTTTTTTATTCATTTGCTATTAACCAGTTTTGGATATATAGTCAAAACCGATTGGATTTCATTTATTCAAGTATTTACCTTTTTAACCGTTTTCATTTTATCGAAGTATCTAATTGAAAAAATTATAGGTACAGCATTTGATATTGAGGAATTTGTTGAACAATTTAACCTTCAAAAAGTAAGTTATCGAACATTTATTGGGCTTTTTCTTCTGCCATTTAACTGTTTTTTATTTTATAACGACTCCATTTCTCATAATTTAATGTTGTTTTTTTTAGCTATAATATTGATTGTTAATATTTTAACTTACTTATTGTCTATTAAAAATTATCAAAATATACTCATTGGTAACTTATTTTATTTTATTTTGTATCTTTGCGCACTTGAAATAGCTCCCTACTATTTTATGTATTACTGGTTTACAAAAAATTAGCATATTAGAAAATGTCAAGTATGAAAGTGAAAACAATTTTGGTGTCACAACCGGAACCTAAAGTGGACAATTCCCCTTACTTTGAGTTACAACAAAAACACAAAGTGAAAATTGATTTCAGGCCTTTTATTCATGTGGAAGGGGTTAATGCGAAAGAAATTAGACTTCAAAAAATTGACTTAAATAATTTCAGCGCAATCATTTTAACAAGTAAGAATTCTGTAGATCATTTCTTTAGGGTAGCTGACGAAATGCGTTATAAAATACCTGAAGGTTTAAAGTACTTTTGTCAATCTGAAGCCGTAGCTTTCTACTTACAGAAATATGTGGTGTACAGAAAACGTAAAATCTATGTTGGTCAAAAAGATTTTATCGATTTAACTACATTATTGAAAAAATACAAAGAAGAGAAATTTTTATTGCCAGCTTCAGATCAATTGAATGCTGAAGCAAAAATTATTTTGGATAATCTAAAAGTGAATTGGACCCAAGCAGTATTTTATAAAACTGTTATGAGCGATTTAACTGATTTATCAGACGTTTATTTTGATATTTTAGCTTTTTTTAGTCCAACAGGGATTAAATCTTTATTCAAGAATTTCCCAGATTTTCAACAAAACAATACTAGAATAGCTGTATTTGGAAGTTCTACTCAAAAAGAAGCTTTGGAACACGGCCTTCGTGTGGACATAATGGCTCCAACTCCCGAAGCGCCTTCAATGACTATGGCAATTGATAAATATATTGCTAAGGCAAATAAAGAAAAATAATCATTTTATTCATAAAAAAAAGCTTTCAGAAAACTGAAAGCTTTTTTTTATGAATTAATAATCTCTTACAATTGAGGCCCAGCTTTTACTAAGTTTTTACCTTCTTCTTTATCGGCATATTGAATAAAATTGGTAACAAATAATTTCGCTAAATCGGTCGCCTTTAAATTCCAGTCCGAAGCATCAGAATACGTACTTCGAGGATCTAGAATTTCAGGATTCACTCCTTCTAATTCAACTGGAACTTCCAAATTAAATAATGGAATTATCTGAGTTTCGACTTTTTCTATAGAGCCATCAAGTATTCTGTCAATTATAGCGCGCGTATTTTGAATGGAAATTCTTTTTCCTGTGCCGTTCCAACCCGTGTTTACCATATAGGCAGTGGCGTTGTGTTGCTCCATTTTTTTTACTAATTCTTCACCGTATTTTGTGGGATGCAAACATAAAAATGCTTTACCAAAACATGCTGAAAAAGTAGGTTCTGGTTTGGTAACTCCTCTTTCTGTTCCTGCTAATTTAGCGGTGAAACCGGAAAGAAAATAATACTTTGTTTGTTCCGGAGTTAACTTTGAAACTGGTGGCATCACCCCAAAAGCATCTGCAGTAAGAAAAATTACTTTAGAAGCGTGACCTGCTTTTGAAATCGGTTTAACAATATTGTGAATGTGATCAATTGGATAAGAAACTCGGGTATTTTGTGTTACAGAACCATCTTTGAAATCAATTATACCATTTGCGTCAAGCGTAACATTTTCAAGTAAGGCATTTTTAGTAATTGCTCCATAAATGTCGGGTTCGTTTTCTTTACTTAAATCGATTGTTTTTGCGTAACAACCGCCTTCATAATTAAAAACGCCTTCATCGTCCCAACCGTGTTCATCGTCACCTATCAATTCCCTTTTCGGGTCAGTAGACAAGGTGGTTTTTCCCGTTCCTGACAACCCAAAAAAGATAGCAACATCACCATTTTCTCCTTTGTTTGCGGAACAATGCATGGAAGCAATCCCTTTCAATGGCAAATAATAATTCATCATTGAAAACAACCCTTTTTTCATTTCACCGCCGTACCAAGTTCCACCAATTAATTGGATTTTTTCCGTTAAATTAAAGGCTACATAAACTTCAGAATTCAAATTATGACTTTTATAATCCTTGAAACTAGTTTTTGAAGCATTCATAACCACAAAATCGGGTTCGCCAAAATTTTGTAATTCATCATCTGTTGGTCGGATGAACATATTTTTTACGAAGTGAGCTTGCCAAGCCACTTCCATAATAAATCTAACTTTTAACCTCGAGTTTTCATTTGCGCCACAAAAGGCATCTATAACATATAATTTTTTGCTAGATAATTGCTCGGTTGTTGTTGCTTTCAAAGCATTCCAAGTATCTTGAGAAATGGCTTTATTATCATTTATGGCTTTATCTGAAGCCCACCAAATAGTATCTTTGGTAATTGAATCATTTACAATATACTTGTCTTTTGGGGATCGACCCGTAAAAACTCCTGTCATTACATTTACAGCTCCCAACTCTGATAATTGTCCTTTTTCAAACCCTTCTAAATTTGAATTTAATTCTTCATTATATAATGATTCAAATGAGGGATTATAGATAATATTTTGAGTGTTTTTAATTCCATATTTTCCTAACGAAATCGATATAGTAAATTGACTGTAGTTGTGCATAAATTTGGCTTTATGATAAATATTTATTTTACAAAAGTAAATATTAAAAACAACCTATTTTGCATTTTTATTAATTATTAAAGATTTTTTCTGTAAAAATTAACAAATAACCAAAACCAAGCGGTTAAAAATAGCAATCCTCCAATTGGGGTTACAAATCCAAAAGGTTTAAAATTGAACGGCAAGAAGTTATTTAAGGCTAAAAGATACAACGAACCTGAAAAAAGTAGAATTCCAGACAAAGTGGTTAAATAAATTACTTTTTTTGCTGATTCAGAGATTATATTCGTAGTTCCAACAAACAACAAAAATAGCGCATGGTACATTTGGTATCTTACACCGGTTTCAAATGTATTGAGTTCCAAAACTCCTACCATTTTCTTTAAACTATGTGCGCCAAATGCTCCAAATGCAATTGCTATAAATCCTAAAATTGCTGCTGTTTTTATAATTTTTTTGTCCATGATCTATTTTATAGGTTGATACAAAAATAAGCTTATATAATTTATTATTGAAAATATACTTCATTTTAACTTTCAAAAAATAATTTACTTTTTAAATATTATTTAGTTATAAATATAACAAATTCATACATTTGTGTTATAAATTTAAATATGAGAAACATCTTAATCATCGGAGCTGGACGATCTGCTTCTTCGTTAATTCAGTATTTACTAGATAAATCAGTAGACGAAAACTTGCACCTAACTATTGGAGATATCTCATTGGATTTAGCCAAAAGAAAAACCAACTCACATCCCAACGCAACTGCCATTGCCTTAGATATATTTGATGAAAATCAAAGAAAAGCTCAAATTCAAAAAGCCCATATTGTCATTTCAATGTTACCAGCCCATATGCATATTGAAGTTGCAAAAGATTGTATTTTTTATAAAAAACACCTTGTTACGGCTTCCTATATTAGCGATTCCATGCAAAGTTTAGATGCTGCGGCAAAAGAAAATAACCTTGTTTTCATGAACGAAATTGGACTTGACCCGGGAATTGACCACATGAGCGCCATGAAAATCATTGATGAAATTCGTGATAAAGGAGGAAAAATGATCTTGTTTGAATCGTTTTGTGGCGGATTAGTGGCCCCCGAATCGGATAACAATTTATGGAATTATAAATTCACTTGGGCACCTAGAAATGTAGTTCTTGCAGGACAAGGTGGAGCAGCAAAATTCATACAAGAAGGCACTTATAAATACATTCCCTACCAAAAAGTTTTTAGTAGAACCGAGTTCATGGAAGTGGAAGGTTACGGCAGATTTGAGGCTTACGCCAATAGAGATTCGCTGAAATACAGAAGCGTTTACGGACTAGATGATATATTGACTTTGTACCGCGGAACCCTGAGAAGAGTTGGTTTTTCTAAAGCGTGGAACATGTTTGTTCAACTTGGAATGACCGATGATTCCTACATTATGGACGATTCCCAGACCATGAATTACCGACAATTCACCAACTCCTTCCTGCCGTATCACCCAACAGATTCTGTGGAAATCAAATTGAGATTGAACTTAAAAATCGATCAAGATGATGTCATGTGGGACAAATTAGTGGAATTGGATCTTTTTAATCCAAACAAAATAGTGGGTTTAAAAAATGCCACTCCAGCACAAATTTTAGAAAAAATACTCAGCGATAGTTGGACGTTACAACACGATGATAAAGACATGATTGTGATGTACCACAAATTTGGGTATGAAATCAACGGTCAAAAAAAGCAAATCGACTCTAAAATGGTTTGCGTTGGCGAAGACCAAACCTATACCGCAATGGCAAAAACCGTTGGATTGCCCGTAGCGATTGCCACCTTACAAATTTTAAACGGAAAAATTTCTACTCCTGGCGTACAAATTCCAATTACAAAAGAAGTCTATTTACCCATTTTAGCTGAACTAGAAACCCTTGGCGTTGTGTTTATGGAAGTAGAAATGCCCTACGAAGGTTACAATACCAATAGTGTAGTGAATTAATAGTTTTTTCTTACTTTTGCTTTTCAATTATAACTTAAAATATCATTTTGGTTAAAATACAAAAGTCATGAAACTTAATTCTCAAACAGTAGAAATAGACGGAATCGACAAAGAAATCCTTAGAGATTTAATGGAAGATGCCCGCAAACCCATTCTTCAAATTGCCAATAAAATTGGAATTTCTGGGGCAGCAATCCACCAAAGATTGCGAAAATTAGAACAATCGGGAGTAATTTCAGGATCTAAATTTACCGTTAACAACAAAGTTTTGGGTTATAGCACTATGGCATTTGTGGGAGTTTATCTCGATAAAGCCGCTCGGAATTTAGAGGCTGTAAAAGACCTTCGAAAAATACCAGAAGTTTTAGAATGCCATTACACCACAGGAAATTGGTCTATTTTAATTAAAATTATTTGTCGTGACAACGAACATTTAATGAATCTATTAAACACTAAAATCCAAACCATAGAAGGTGTTTCAAGAACAGAAACTTTCATTTCCTTGGATCAACAAATAGAACGACAAATACAATTATAAAGAAGTTAATTCGGTTATGCGTTGATTCGGTTATAAAAGGAGGTTGAATCGGTTAATCATTGAATCGGTTATAAAAAACTAAAAAACTTTGACACGAATTACACTAATTATCACTAATTCTTTAAGAAATTTAAAAAAAAATTCGTGCCGATTCGTGTAATTTGTGGCTAAAAAAAATGGGGAACAGAAATAAATCTGTTCCCCATTTTAATAATTTATAAGCTAATTATCGTCTGTTCATGTAAATCATGATATAGTACAATAATGTCGCGATTGAGCCAATTGCAGCAACTACATACGTTCTTGCAGCCCATTTTAAAGCGTCTTTTGCACCAGCTTGTTCTTCGCTTGTCAACATGTTTTTGTTTTCCAACCATGCTAAAGCTCTGTTACTCGCATCATATTCAACTGGTAAAGTAATAATTGAAAACAAAGTGGTTGCAGCAAAAAGAACAATTCCAATCAATAATAAACTTGGGAATGTTCTCATCATGAAAATTCCGCCAATTAATATCCATTGCACATAATTTGATGCAATATTTACTACGGGAACCAATTGAGAACGCAATTCTAACCAACTGTAAGCGGTAGCGTGTTGCACTGCGTGACCACATTCGTGAGCAGCAACGGCAGCAGCAGCGGCATTTCTTTGATTGTAAACTGCCTCACTTAAATTAACAGTCTTGTCTGCTGGATTGTAATGATCCGTTAAACGTCCTGGAGTAGAAATAACCGTAACATCTGTAATTCCATGATCGGCGAGCATTTTCTCAGCGATTTCAGCACCTGACATTCCGTTATTCAACTCTAATTTTGAATATTTTTCAAACTTATTTTTCAATCGGCGGCTTACCGACCAACTGAACAACATAATTAAACCTGCTAATAATAAATACATAATATTATATTTTAAAAAGATAAATTTACAAAATCTACAGCAAATTACAGGCCAAATTTTTTGGATGCAATTTTGTCATTATCCAACTAAGTTTATCACCTTACCTGGAACAATAATTACTTTGTTTGGCGTTCTTCCTTCTAATTGTTTGATAGTACGCTGGTCTTTCATGATGATTTCCTGAATTTCTGGAATCGATAAATCCAAAGGTAATTCTATGGTAAAACGCATTTTTCCATTGAAAGAAACTGGATATTCCTTACTGCTTTCTACCAAATATTTCTCGTTAACCTCCGGAAAATCAACAGTTGAAATTGATTCAGAATACCCAAGCTGAGCCCACAATTCTTCTGCGATATGAGGCGCATAAGGCGAAATTAAAACTGCCAACGGTTCTAAAATAGCACGTTCATGACAATTTTGAGCTGTCAATTCATTTACACAAATCATAAACTGAGAAACCGACGTATTGAAAGAGAAATTTTCAATGTCTTCGTTTACTTTTTTAATGGTTTTGTGCAAACTTTTCAAACTTTCTTTCGAAGGCTCGTTATTGGTTACAACCCAACCAGTAGCATCATCATTATATAGACGCCAGAGTTTTTTCAAGAAGCCATAAACTCCTGAAATTCCAGCTGTATTCCATGGTTTTGCTTGTTCCAACGGTCCTAAAAACATTTCATATAATCGAAGGGTATCTGCGCCATATTCTGTACAAATATTATCAGGGGTAACTACGTTGTATTTCGATTTCGACATTTTTTCAACTTCACGACCAACAATGTATTTACCATTTTCTTCTGTAATGAAAATAGCGTTTTTGTATTCTTCTCTTGATTTTTTAAATGCCTCAATATCCAATTCATCAGAGGTGTTTACCAATGAAACATCGACGTGAAGTGCTTGTGTATTTAAGTCAGCAATCTTACTTTTTGTATAAAATGTATTTGAACCCTCTTCTCTATAAATAAAAGCGCTCATTCCCAAAATCATTCCCTGATTGATCAGTTTTTTGAACGGTTCTTCGGTTGGAGCAAAACCTTTGTCTTTTAGAAATTTATTCCAAAAACGAGAATACAATAAATGTCCGGTTGCGTGTTCGCTTCCGCCAATGTATAAATCTACATTTTGCCAATAATTCAATGCCGATTTACTTGCAAATTCGTCATTATTGTTTGCATCCATATAACGCATCCAATACCACGAACTTCCCGCCCATCCTGGCATCGTATTCATTTCAAGTGGAAAAATCGTTATATTGTCAATTGATTTTGTGTCAACTACTTTATTATTGATAATGTCCCAAGCCCAAACTTGAGCATTCCCAAGAGGCGGTTGTCCGTCTTCTGTTGGTAAATATTTTTCGACTTCCGGAAGAGCAATTGGCAGGTATTTTTTGTCAATCATTTGCGGTAAGCCATTTACATAATATACCGGGAAAGGTTCGCCCCAATAACGCTGACGAGAAAAAACAGCATCGCGCAATCGATAATTGATTTTGCCTTTTCCTTGGTTTATTTTTTCTAATTCTTCAATGACTTTTTTAGTCGCTTGCTTATAATTCATCCCATTTAGGAAATCTGAATTGGCAATAACCACATTGTCTTTAGATCCGTATGCTTCTTTTGAAATATCAACATTGTCAAAAATATTCTTGATTGCTGGCATTCCTCCCGAAGTGTCGGGATTGTCTTTAAAGAAATTGGCAAAAGCATAATCTCTTTCATCGCCGCAAGGAACCGCCATTACAGCTCCCGTTCCATATCCAGCAAGAACATAATCGCCAATCCAAACCGGAATTGGCTCTTTTGAAAAAGGATGTTCCGCATAAGCACCGGTAAAAACTCCTGAAATGGTTTTTACATCTGCCATTCTCTCGCGTTCTGAACGTTTTGCTGTTTTTTCAATATAGGCATCAACAGCCTGTTTTTGATCCGGAGTTGTTATTTGGGAAACCAATTCATTCTCTGGAGCCAAGGTCATAAAAGTAACTCCAAAAATGGTATCGGGTCTTGTAGTAAAAATCCTCACCCCAGCCCTCTCCAAAGGAGAGGGTGTCAAACTTGAATTCGTTGCGGTTTTTTTAATTTTACCTAATTCTATATTTATTTTTGACAAAACAGCTTTAACATCATTCTTAACTTCCTCATTTGTGAATCGAATTACTTTAAAAAGGTGTTTTTGTTCCAATTCAAAAGTCCTTTCTTCATCAAATTCATTTTGATCATTTGTATTATGATATCCGCCATCAACCTCAATAATTAACTTTTTTTCTAGACAAACAAAATCAACGATGTATTTTCCAATCAAATGTTGCCTTCTAAATTTATCAACTAATTTTCTATTTCTGATTTCATCCCACAATAATGCTTCTTCCAAAGTTGGCTCTTTCCTCATTACTTTGGCGTGTTCCAATAATATTGAAGCATTTTGAGTATCCCCAGTCATATAGCCTGCATTAGCTCCCTCTCCTTTGGAGAGGGTTGGGGTGAGGATTTTAAATTCCACCATCGCGCCCACTGATTTTCCAATCCAATTTCTCTGACTTTCCTTAATGCTTTCGCTCCAATCGATATCGTTCAAACCTTGCAAAAGTCGTTCAGCATAAGCCGAAATTCGCATGCTCCATTGGGTCATTTTTTTTCTGATAACAGGAAATCCTCCACGTTCAGAAACTCCATTTACAATTTCATCATTGGCCAAAACAGTTCCTAATCCTGGGCACCAGTTGACTTCAGTTTCTGCTAAATACGTTAATCGGTATTGTAAAAGGATTTTTTCTTGTTGCTCGTCAGAAAATGATTTCCAATCTGCAGCAGTAAATTCCTGAATTTCATCGTCGCAAACTGCATTTACATTGGCATTTCCTTCTTTTTCAAAAATTGAAATTAACGTTGAAATATCTTCTGCTTTGTCAGAATTATTATTATACCAAGAATTGAATAATTGGATGAAAATCCATTGCGTGTGCTTATAATAATCAGCATTTGAAGTACGAACTTCTCTTGACCAATCAAATGAAAATCCGATTTTGTCAAGTTGTTCACGGTACCTTAAAATGTTTTCTTTTGTAGTTTTATCAGGATGTTGCCCGGTTTGAATTGCATATTGTTCGGCTGGTAATCCAAAACTATCGTACCCTTGTGGATGCAAAACATTGAATCCTTTGTGACGTTTAAAGCGCGCATAAATATCCGAAGCAATATATCCTAGAGGGTGCCCCACGTGCAATCCAGCACCTGAAGGATATGGGAACATGTCCAAAACGTAATATTTTGGTTTGTCAGAATTATTTTTTGCAGCAAACGTTTGGTTTTCAGACCAATATTTTTGCCATTTTGATTCTACTTCAATTGGGTTGTATTTCATCAAATTTAAGTTCTTTTTATTTATGCTATTTTGCTTTTGCAAATGCGAATCTGACTGCAAATTTACATTTATTGTACGAAAATTGAAACTTTGGCCGTTATTAAGTTTATTTAAAGAAATTCTTTGTTATTTTTACACTTTAATTTTATGATATATGAGTTCTTCGTACGATAAGTTTCAAAAACGCAGGTTAATTTCTTCCTATTTTTCAGTAGTACTGAGTGTATTTTTAGTATTGTTTTTAGTTGGTATTTTAGGGTTATTTGTTCTGAATTCCAAGAAATTATCAGATGATTTTAAGGAGCAAATAGCAATGACTGTTTTCTTTAAAGAGGAAGCTCACGATACCATTTTGAAAAATTTCGCTGCTGAATTAAAAAATGCAAAATATGTAAAATCTAGCGTTTTTGTATCAAAAGAAGATGCGGCAAAAGTGCACACCGAAATAATTGGCGAAGATTTTATGACTTTTTTAGGCGCAAATCCATTGCAAAATTCTTTCGACATTCACTTGAAAGCCGATTATATTGATTCCAGTAATATTCGAAAAATTGAAAATAAACTTAGAGAAAACCCAATGATTTCAGATATTGTTTATGATAAACAATTGGTGAACTTGGTAAACGACAACATTAAAAAAGTTAGTTTTTGGATATTAATAATCAGCGGATTTCTAACATTAGTAGCTGTATTATTAATTAACAGCTCGATGAGATTGTCGATTCATTCCAATCGATTTATCATTAAAACCATGCAAATGGTAGGAGCTACAAAGGCATTTATCAGAAAACCATTCATCTGGAAAAGTATAAAATTAGGATTAATTGGTTCTGCTTTGGCAGTAGTTTCTTTAATTGTTACCTTATTATATTTAGATTCTAGCTATCCGAATTTAGGAATATTAGATGAAAAATTCCTAATCACATTAGTTTTGATAGGCGTTGTTGGTGTTGGAATTATAATCACTTGGTTAAGTACTTATTTTGCTACCCAACGATTTTTAAATTTAAGAACAGACGACTTATATTAATGGTTATTCGTTGATTTGGTTATTTGTTTAATCAAAATAAAACCATTCAACATTGTAAATAAAAAACATATGAAAAACAACGATCAAAAACCAGAATTTCTATTTGAAAATATAAATTACAAAATCCTTTTAATCGGAATTGGAGTAATCGCATTAGGATTTATTTTGATGTCGGGTGGAGGAAGTGATGATCCTAAAGTTTTCAACGAAGCCGTGTTTAGCTTCCGAAGAATTCGATTGGCGCCAACTGTAGTTTTAATCGGTTTTGGGATTACAATTTACTCTATTTTCAAAAATCCAAAGAAATAATAAATGACTACAATTCAGGCATTTATATTGGCAATCATCGAAGGAATTACAGAATTTCTTCCTGTTTCTTCAACCGGTCATATGATTCTTGCTAGTAGTTTTTTTGGTATTGAACATGACGAATTTACCAAGCTTTTTACCATCGTAATTCAATTGGGAGCCATTCTTTCGGTTATTGTTTTGTATTTCAAACGCTTTTTTCAAACATTTGAATTCTATTTTAAAATATTGGTTGGTTTTATTCCAGCAGTTATTTTGGGATTATTATTTGCAAAAAAAATTGATGCTTTATTAGAAAATCCAGTAACCGTTGCTGTTTCCCTTTTAATTGGCGGAATATTATTATTGAAAGTAGACGATTGGTTTGGGAATTCAAACGAAACAGAAATCACTTATCCAACCGCATTTAAAATCGGATTGTTTCAATGTATCTCAATGATTCCTGGGGTTTCAAGAAGCGGTGCCAGTATTGTTGGTGGGATGTCACAAAAATTATCCCGTTCGGCAGCAGCAGAATTTTCCTTTTTTTTAGCAGTTCCAACCATGTTTGGAGCAACTATAAAAAAATGCTACGACTATTATAAAGACGGATTTGTGTTGACGCACGACCAAATTAATTTTCTTATAATTGGTAATATTGTTGCGTTCATTGTGGCTTTAATAGCAATTAAAACGTTTATAGGGTTTATAAGCAAAAATGGGTTTAAAGTTTTTGGTTACTATCGAATAATTGCAGGAATAACATTATTGATTTTCCACTTTTTTGTTCATTCCTTGACTATTATTTAATGACTTCTGAAGACTATCAAAATGGGCAGGTTTTATTGATTGACAAACCATTAAATTGGACTTCATTTCAAGCGGTCAACAAAATTAAATATGCCTTAATTAATAAAGTTGGTCTCCCAAAAAAATTCAAAATTGGTCACGCAGGAACTTTAGATCCATTAGCATCGGGGCTTTTGCTTATTTGTACAGGAAAATTTACTAAGATAATTTCAGAATTGCAAGGTCAAGCCAAAGAATATACTGGTACATTCTATATTGGCGCAACCACCCCGTCCTACGATTTAGAAACAGAAATTAACGAGAACTTTCCTATTTCTCATATTGATGATAAGTTAATACTTGAAACTGTAAAACAATTTTTAGGAGAAATAGATCAAAAACCACCTATTTATTCTGCAATTAAAAAAGATGGCGTTCGACTTTATGAGCACGCTAGAGCTGGTGAAGATGTTAAAATTGAATCGCGAAAAACTACAATTCATGAATTTGAGATTACAAGAATCGCATTGCCAGAAATAGATTTTAGAGTGGTTTGTAGTAAAGGGACTTACATTCGTTCGCTGGCTTTCGACTTTGGAAAAGCATTAAATTCTGGCGCACATTTAATTACATTAAGAAGAACCAAAATTGGGGATTATCATGTTGAAAGTGCTATTGAAGTTAATCAATTTGAGGCAAATTTACAAGGACATTAATTCCGTAATTTCTTTCTGTGTAGAAAGTCCTTTGTCGTGCAAATACCACATTTGCAATTCAGATTTAATAGTATCGTCAATTATTCCAAATTTCTCTTTGTAATTCTCAATTATTTCCACTGCCCCTATTGGTCTCGGGCCCCAATCAGCAATTACATCCAAAGAGTTTTTATCTAAAATAATCAACTTTGGAATTGATTTATTTCCATTGGTAAGAAATAAATTCATCAACGCTTCATTATCGTCACGAAAAACAACTTTTAAATCGATATTGTCAGAAACTTCACTCATTTTATTTAATATTGGAAGTATTTGAGCCGCATCTCCGCACCACCCTTCAGCAATAACTAGCCAAATGTATTGAGATTGAATTAATTTTAATTTCGAAATTATTACTAAATCAATTACGATAGTTTTATCTAAACGATGCATTCTCGTTTCGTTTAACCGACTATAATTAACTAGCGCTTCAGATTGAATTGTGCCCGTAGTTTTCCCTTCTTGTAATAAATCGGTTATAATTTTTCTATAATCTTGATAAGAATAACTATTGTTTAAAGCGGATTTAAATATCTCTTTCATCGAAATGTTTTTACAAATTTATGAAATAACCCTATTTTAATTATGATAAATATTAAATACAGATAATATGTCACCTATTGAGAAAACTTGAAAGTTCAAAAAAATTGCCAACACTATTTAATAAAAAAAGAATATGTCTATATTTGCATAACACAACTCAATAAATTATGAAATACAAAAGAATTCTTCTGAAATTAAGTGGCGAAGCGCTAATGGGTGACCGACAATATGGAATTGATCCGGCGAGATTGGCAGAGTACGCCGAAGAAATCGAAAAAATTCACGCTCAAGGAGTGCAAATTGCAATAGTAATTGGCGGCGGAAACATATTTAGAGGAGTTGCTGGTGCAAGTAATGGAATGGATCGCGTTCAAGGCGACTATATGGGAATGCTTGCTACAGTTATCAACGGAATGGCTTTACAAGGAGCTTTGGAAGAAAAAGGAATGTTAACTAGATTGCAAACTGCTTTAAAAATTGAAGCAATTGCAGAGCCTTATATAAAAAGAAGAGCGGTTCGTCATCTTGAAAAAGGCAGAATTGTAATTTTTGGGGCGGGAACTGGAAATCCCTATTTTACAACAGATACCGCAGCAGTTTTGAGAGGTGTAGAAATTCATGCAGATGTTATTTTGAAAGGAACTCGTGTAGATGGAATTTACACTGCAGATCCTGAAAAAGATACAAATGCAACAAAATTTGATTCTATTTCATTTGATGATGTAATCAAAAAAGGGCTAAATGTAATGGACTCAACGGCATTTACATTAAGTCAAGAAAACAAATTACCAATTGTAGTTTTTGATATGAACAAGGAAGGTAATTTACTAAAAATTTGCGAAGGCAAAAACATTGGAACAATAGTAAACGTATAAGTATATTGCTGAAAGGCAACAATAAGTTAGATAAAAATGACCGAAGAAATTGAATTTATTTTAGAAAGTACTGAAGAATCTATGCAAGGTTCTATTGCGCATTTAGAAAAAGAATTTTTAAATATTCGTGCTGGAAAAGCTTCTCCAGCCATGTTGGGAAGTGTTTTTGTAGATTATTATGGAGCGGCAACTCCACTTTCACAAGTTTCAAAAATTAGTGTTCCCGATGCTAGAACTATTACGCTTCAACCTTTTGAAAAAAACATGTTGCAAGCAATTGAAAAAGCAATTATGATAGCTAATATTGGATTTAATCCAATGAATAATGGAGATGTAATTATCATTAGTGTACCTCCATTAACTGAAGAACGAAGACGAGAATTAGCAAAACAGGCAAAAGCGGAAGCGGAAGATGCTAAAATTGGTGTTCGAAATGTTCGTAAAGATTCTAATAATGAAATTAAAAAATTAGAAAAGGAAGGGACTTCAGAAGACGTTTGCAAAAGTGCTGAGGACGAAGTTCAAAATTTAACGAACAGTTTCATTAAAAAAATAGACGAACTTTTAGCTGAAAAAGAAGCTGAAATTATGAAAGTCTAATTTCAATAAAAATTAAAATCCGCTAAATGCGGATTTTTTTATATAAAAAACCCATTTCTTTCGAAATGGGTTTTTTATTATTTTAGGAAAATCAAGTTTTTATGCTTCGAATGGAAGAATAGAAACGTATGATTTATTTTCACCTTTTTTCTGGAACTTAACAAGACCATCCACTTTTGCATGTAGCGTGTGATCTTTACCCATGTAAACATTTTCACCTGGATTGTGTTTAGAACCTCTTTGTCTTACGATGATGTTACCAGCAATAGCAGCTTGTCCACCAAAAATCTTAACGCCTAAACGTTTTGATTCTGATTCTCTACCATTCTTCGAACTACCGACACCTTTCTTGTGAGCCATGACGTATAAGTTTTATAGTGTTATTATTCTTTTGTGTCTTCTTTTTTAGCTTTTGGAGCTTTTTTTACTTTAGGTACTGCTACTTCTTCAGTCGCTACTACTTCTGCTGCTGCTTTTTTAGGAGCTGCTTTTTTAGGAGCTGATGTCGAAATTCCTTCTATTACAATTTGAGTAAGATACTGACGGTGTCCGTTTCTTTTTTTGTAACCTTTTCTTCTTTTCTTTTTGAAAACGATTACTTTGTCTCCTTTTAAGTGTTGTAACACTTTGGCTTCTACTGAAGCACCTTCTATAGCTGGGGCGCCTAAAGTGATTGAACCGTTATCATCTAACAAAAGAACTTTATCGAAACTAACTTTCGATCCTTCTTCACTTGCCAAACGATTAACATAAACCTTTAGATCTTTGCTAACTTTAAATTGATGCCCTGCTATCTCTACGATTGCGTACATAACAATATTGTTTAATTAATTTTTAAGAGTGCAAATATACCATTAAATATTTAATGTGCAACCCATTAAGTAAAAAATCCGATTTTATCTGTAATTATTACATTTTTCATTTATTCGAAGTTTCTTTTTTAAACAAAAAAAGTTAAATTCTGTTAAATAAAAAGTAGTTTAGTTACTTGTAATTGAAAAAAAGTTATTTTTGAAGGCCTATTTATTAGAAAATAGAAAAATTTCAAACCAATTTATTAATCTTTTATGAAAAAATCATTAATGGCTTTAGGTACAATGCTTATGCTAGGCGGAGTTGCTTCAGCGCAAAAAGTTGCTTTTGAGGAATTTACTTTAGACAATGGTCTTCATGTGATTCTTCACAACGATGCTTCGGCACCGGTAATCATTACTTCGGTAATGTATCATGTAGGTTCTAAAAACGAAAACCCAGAAAGAACTGGATTTGCTCACTTTTTCGAACACCTATTATTCGAAGGTACAGAAAATATTAAGCGTGGAGAATGGTTTAAAATTGTTACTGCCAATGGCGGAACCAATAACGCCAATACTTCTGAAGACAGAACGTACTACTATGAAGTATTTCCATCAAATAGTTTAGAATTAGGACTTTGGATGGAGTCGGAAAGAATGATGCATCCTATTATTAATCAAATTGGTGTTGACACTCAAAATGAAGTTGTAAAAGAAGAAAAACGTCTTCGCGTTGACAACCAGCCTTACGGAAGTTTGATTGCTGAAGTAAAGAAAAACATGTACGTGAAGCATCCTTATCGTTGGGCAACAATTGGTTCAATGGATCATTTAGACGCAGCAAAATTAGAAGAATTTCAAGCTTTTAATAAAAAATTCTATGTTCCTAATAATGCCGTTTTAGTAGTTGCTGGAGATTTGAATGATATCCCAAAAACGAAAGAATGGGTAAATAAATATTTTGGAGCCATCCCAAAAGGAAAAGATATAGTTGTAGAAAAATTTGTTGAAGAACCAATTACCACTACTCTAAAAGCAAGCTATCAAGACCCGAACATTCAAAAACCAATGATTGTAGCTTCTTACAGAACTCCTTCAATGAAAACTCGTGATGCGAGAGTTTTGGATATGATTTCAACCGTTTTAAGCGAAGGAAAAAGCTCAAGATTGTACAAAAAAATTGTTGACGACAAGAAAATGGCACTTCAAATTGGAGCTTTCAATTACAGTCAAGAAGATTATGGAATGTACATTTTGTACGGAATGCCTCAAGGAACATTTACTTCTGAAGATATCGTAAAAGAAATAGATGAAGAAGTAGTAAGACTTCAAACCCAATTATTGTCAGATAAAGAAATGCAAAAGCTTAAAAATATCTATGAAAATAATTATGTAAATGGTAATTCTAATGTAGAAGGTATCGCTGAAAACTTAGCGTCTTACTATCTTTTACATGGTGATATTAATTTGATAAATACAGAAATTGAAATGTATCGCTCTATAACAGCTCAAGAAATTAGAGAGGTTGCCAAAAAATATTTAAATCCAAATCAGAGATTGTTATTGGATTACATTCCATCAAAAGACAAAGCTCAAAACTAAGAAATTATATCATGAAAAAAATAATTATAGTATTATCAGGCTTGTTTTTAACTTTAACTATGCAAGCACAAGATCGAACTCAGCCAAAACCTGGACCGTCTCCAGTAATAAAAATTAAGAAACCTCAATCATTTACTCTTCCTAATGGGTTGCAAGTATTAATTGTTGAAAACCATAAACTTCCAAAAGTATCCTTCAGTTTAAATATTGATAATACTCCTTATACCGAAGGTGCAAAAAAAGGTGTTTCAAGTTTAACAAGTAGCTTAATTGGAAATGGAAGTAAGAAAATTTCTAAAGATGCTTTCAATGAAGAAATTGATTTTCTAGGGGCCGATTTAAGTTTCTATGCTTCAGGAGCTTCCGGAAGTAGTTTGTCTAAATATTCAGCTAGAGTTTTGGAATTAATGGCAGAAGGCGCTTTAAATCCAAATTTTACTCAAGAAGAATTTGATAAAGAAAAAGACAAATTATTGGAGAATTTAAAAACTCAAGAAAAAAGTGTAGCAGCTGTTGCAGGTAGAGTTCAAAATGTATTGGCTTTCGGAAAAGACCACCCTTCAGGAGAATTTTTAAGTGAAGAAACCATCAAAAATGTAACGCTAACAGATGTAGAAAATAATTATCACACTTATTTTGTTCCAGAAAATGCTTATCTTGTTATTATTGGTGATGTAAAATTCAACGATACAAAAAAAGCCGTTGAAAAATTATTTAGCTCTTGGGCAAAAGCAAGCGCGCCATCTCTGAAATATTCAGATCCTTTGAATGTTCAATATTCTCAAATCAATTTTGTGGATATGCCAAATGCCGTTCAATCGGAAATTGCATTACAAAATACCGTGAATTTAAAAATGACTGATAAAGATTATTTTGCTACAATTGTTGCAAATCAAATTCTTGGAGGTGATTTTAATAGCTACCTAAATATGAATCTTCGTGAAGCACACGGTTGGACTTATGGTGCTCGTTCAGGTATTGGCGGTAGCAAATATGTATCAACTTTCAAAGCTTCTACGCAAGTTAGAAACGCTGTTACTGATAGTGCAGTTGTAGAATTCTTCAAAGAAATTAAAAAGATTAGAACTGAAAAAGTTACGGATGAAATGTTAGCAAACGTGAAAGCGGGGTATGTAGGTAAATTTGTTATGCAAATAGAAAAACCACAAACAGTTGCTGGATACGCTTTACGTATAAAAACTCAAGGTCTTCCTGAAGATTTCTATGAAAATTATATCAAAAATATTAATGCTGTAACTGCAGAAGATGTTATGGCTGCTGCCAATAAATATTTCCTAGAAGATAAAATAAGAGTTGTTATTGTAGGTAAAGGAAGCGATGTAATTCCAGGTTTAGAAAAGTTGAAAATCCCAATGTTCTATTTTGATAAATTTGGAGCACCAACCAAAAAACCAGTAATGAAAAAAGCAGTTGCGGCTGGAGTTACTGTAAAAACAGTTTTAGACAATTATATTAAAGCCGTTGGTGGTGAAAAAGCAGTTAAAGCTGTAAAATCTATAAGTACAGTGGCTAGTGGTGAAATACAAGGAACACCTTTAGAAATGACTTCAAAAGTTACTTCTTCTAATAAACTTGCCCTGGAAATGAAAGCTATGGGAATGAGTGTTATGAAACAAGTAGTTAATGAAAAAGGTGCTTACGTTACTCAACAAGGACAAAGAAAAGACCTTGACGGTGATAAACTTGCTGACACAAAAGAAAGCGCAATGCCATTTCCTGAATTAACTATGGCCGATAAAACTACAGTTGCATTAGACGGAATTGAATCGTTTAATGGTGCTGATGCCTATGTTATTAAAAATGGAAAAACTACTCTCTACTTTGATGTAACCTCAGGATTAAAATTGGGTAAAGCTGTAGTTCAAGAAGCTAACGGTCAAAAAATGACTCAAATAACAAACTACGGAGACTATAAAGAAGTGAAAGGAATTAAAGTCCCTTATAAAGTTTCATTGTCTTTTGGACCTCAAGAAATTGAATTCAAAACATCTGATGTTAAAATCAATGAAGGTGTTTCTGATGCTGATTTCCAATAATAAATTAAAGTAAATTACTTTTAAAAAGGCTATCTGAAAAGGTAGCCTTTTTATTTTTTAGAAGATAAATAAACTCCTATTAAAATAATAAATGCCCCTAAAAACTGAATTGGCGTTAGCATTTCATTATCTAATAATCCCCAAAAGAAAGCAATAATTGGAATTAAATAGGTTACAGAAGTGGCAAAAACCGGAGAGGAGATTTGAATTAATTTAAAGAAAATAATATTTGCAATACCAGTTCCAAGAACCCCTAATAATAAAATAAAAAAGATAGCATGTTGTGTTTTTTCAAATGCAATAGTTTCTTCAATTCCTGAAAATGATACTATTAAAAGTGCAGGCAAAATCATAACTGCAAAATTTCCTGTGGTAATAGAAAGTGGCGACAAATCGGATAAATGTTTTTTAATCAAATTGACATTAACAGCATAACAAATAGATGCTATAATAACGAATATTGAAAAATAATAATTTTGTTCCGGATGATGAATCGCGCCATTAAAAACCAATAAAACGCTTCCTAAAAAACCAATAATTACACCATAAATTTGAGTTCGTTTAAAAGTCAACCCAAAAGACAAAGCTCCTAAAATTAAAGTATTCAATGGAGTTAAAGAATTTAAAATTGCACTTATAGAACTGTCTATTCTAGTTTCGGCAATTGAAAATAAAAAAGCGGGAATAAAAGTGCCAAAAAGTGCTGTTAAAGCAATGTATTTCCATTTTTGTTTTGGAATACTCTTTAAAGAATTAAATCTTATTGAAAGTAGAAATAATCCTGCGAAAATTATTCTAAAAGCCCCTAATTGATAGGGTGTTAAGCCAACAAGCCCTCTCTTTATAAGAATAAATGAACTCCCCCAAATTAGGGCTAATACCAACAAAAAAAACCATTTGGTTTGCCTCGAATTCATAGTGTTAATTTATTGTGCAAATTTGTAATAATTTTATGAATATCACCTTTCTTTTTTAGTTATTTTTGTAATGTAAATCCAATATGTTTTTTGGATATAATCCTAATAAAATTAAAATTATGCGTTTTACTCCCTCATTAATAGTAATTACTTTATCAGGTTTATTGTTTACTAGTTGTAATAAAACAGCTACACCACAAACAAAAATAACTATAGAAACAACTGCAAAATCGAACTCAATTGTCACTAATGCAAATCCAGAAAAGGCGACTTTTAATATTGAAGGAATGACCTGTGCAATTGGATGTGCAAAAACAATTCAAGAGAAACTAGCTTCTATGAATGGGGTTAAGAGTGCAACAGTTGATTTTGAAAAGAAATTTGCCACAGTAGAATTTGACGCATCAAAACAAACGCCGGAACTTTTATTAAAAGCGGTTCAAGAAACTGGAGACGGTAAAACTTATGTGGTTTCAAATATGAAATCGGAACCCTTGAAAAAATAATTTATTTCGCTTTTAGTTTTTCTAAAACGCCATTTTCAATTTTTTCTTTGACTTTTACAACCTCGTCTGAATTGTCGTTTGGAACTGTCATTGACAAAACGTAATGGGCAATTTTCCAAGTATTTCCTTCTCTGATTAATACTCCTGATCCTCTACATATTTTCATGTGGGTGTCTAATAATTCATCGAACCAAGCGGTATTTTGTGTTTTATCAAAATAAATGTTTCTCTGCAAAGACTTAAAATTCCATGCCTTACCTTTGTCAAAATATGGTTTTGAAAATGCCTTAAACGCATCTATTTGCCAGTTCTCGGTTGCGTCTGTTCCTATAAAAACTCCGTTCGAGGTCATGAAGGAAAAATAGTTGTCAAACTCCGCATTTGCAGCAGCTTTATGCCAAGAATCAAGTGTAGAATTGATCTTTTTTTTATCACTAGCTGTGTTTTGTGAAAATGATTTTGATCCCAATAGCAAGATAGAAAATAGTAGTATTGCTTTTTTCATGTTTTTTACATTAAATTAGTTTCAAATATAATAGCTAAAAGTTAAAATAAATTAGAAATGAGTCAATTTATTTTATAAAAAACCAATTAAACCTTTTTTTCTTAAATTAGTCTTAAATCAAACAATAATTTAATTGTGTATGATGAGATTTCAATTTAAGCGTTTTCCAATTTCTATTGGAACCCCGGTTTTAATTTTATTATTTGGAATAGGATTTTTGAATTCCGCATATTCCCAAGTAAAATCGATAATTTTAGGTCGTCCTACGAATACTTCGGTAACTGCAAGTATTTTATTTGACCAAAACGTGCAATATTATTTGCAATACGGCACGACTTCTGGAAATTATCCTCAGTCAACTGTTACTTTATCCAACGTTTTGAATGTTCCCGATGAAGTAGATTTAACTGGCTTGTCAGCAAATACTAAATACTATTATAAATTACAATATAAATTAGTTGGAGCAACCGCTTTTACTAGTTCTCCCGAATATTTTTTCACAACCCAACGTGCACCTGGAAGTTCTTTCACTTTTACCGTAGAATCAGATGAACATTTGTATGACATAAAAGGAAATCGTAGCATGTATCAGGTTTGTTTGGCAAATCAAGCTTTAGACAATCCGGATTTTATGCTTTCATTAGGTGATATTTTTGGTGACGATCATACCCCGTTAACCACTACAAGCGCCGATATGGATGCTTTACACAAAGATTACCGACAGTACTTAGGTCAGATTTGTCATTCTATTCCATTTTATGTTTGCCTAGGAAATCATGAAGGAGAAAACGATTATTATTTAAATCCAAATGGCATTTATACTACAGCAACTAATCCTTTGCCGGCAGCACCAAATGGAATTGGAGTTTGGGGAACTTTATGGAGAAAATTTTATTATCCTAATCCTTATCCAAATAGCTTTTACACCGGAAATACTTTGTCAGAAAATTATGGAATTAACACTCCCGAAAATTATTATTCGTGGACTTGGGGAGACGCATTATTTGTAGTTTTAGATGTTTATAGAACTGAAATCGCTCCAGGTGCAACCCCTGCTGATCCTGCTAAACCAACCAATTGGGATTGGACTTTAGGAAGAGCTCAATACGATTGGATGAGAAGTGTTTTAGAAAATAGTACGGCAACTCATAAATTTGTTTTTGCGCATCATACCCGAGGACAAGGGCGCGGAGGAATTGGAACAGCAACGCAATTTGAATGGGGCGGAATTGACGGTAATCAAAATAAATTCAATCAATATCGCCCAGGTTGGGGGAAACCAATTCACCAAGTTTTTGTGGATACAGGAGTTGATGTTTTCTTTCAAGGTCATGATCATTTATTTGCAAAAGAGCAACTTGGTGGCGTAGTATATCAAGAAGTTCCAATGCCTAGTGATATTACCTACACCATTGGATATACTGCAAATGCAAATGCCTATCCAAATGGAAATGCGATGGACGGAACAGGCCATATTCGGGTGAGTGTTACTCCTTCATGTGTAACTGTAGATTATGTAAAAGCTTTTATTCCAGGTACTACGGGTTCTGCAGGACACAACAATCGTGAAGTTGCCTTTTCTTATTCTATTGGAAGTTGTGCGCTTGGAAACAATGAAATTGCACCTGAAAATCAGATTAAAGTTTATCCAAATCCTGCTAATGCAAAATTAAATATTGAATTCAACACTAATTCTGACAATCATCATTCGAAATTATTAAATATGATGGGGCAAATTATCTTAGAATCTGATTCAAATGAAATAAATACCTCAGCAATTCCAAATGGTATCTATATTTTAAAAATGGATGCCTTGCCAAATTATTCTAAGAAAATCATTGTTAAACACTAATTATCATTATATGAAAAAGTATTTATTTTTAATTGCTTTAATGAGTATTTGCATTGTAAATGCACAAAATATAACTCAAACAGAAATTGTAGGGCGACCAACAAACAATAGTATCACTATCCAAGCTTTTTTTGATGCTGCGGTTCAAGTTTCAATTCAATATGGAACAGTTTCTGGAACTTATCCTAATCAAACACCGTGGCAAAGTTTCGCTGTAAATGATCCAGCTGAAGTAGTAATTTCTGGATTGTCTCCAAATACAAAATACTATTATAAATTAAATTACAGGGCTCCAAATGCAACTACATTTACATCGAGACCGGAGCATTTTTTTCAAACACAAAGACCTCCTGGAAGTTCTTTTTCGTTTGTAGTTCAAGCCGATCCTCACATGGATGAGCAAAGTTCGTTACCAATATATGATCGTTGCTTGCAAAACCAATTGGAAGACAACCCTGATTTTATGATTGATTTAGGTGATTTTTTAATGACTGATAAATTGAAAAATCTTACTACAAATCAAATACCAAGAGACACCATTCCTTATCGTTGTAGGTTACTTAGAAACAAATATGAAGCTATTTGCCACTCTGTTCCATTATTTATTTCGCTAGGAAATCATGAAGGAGAAGCGGGATGGAATTTAAACGGAACCGCTGATAATATTGCTGTTTGGGGCACCAACGACAGAAAAAAATATTTTTTAAACCCTGCTCCAGATAATTCATTTTACACGGGTGATCCAATAAATTACAATTTTGTAGGACAACGTGAAAGTTACTATTCTTGGCAATGGGGAGATGCATTGTTTATTGTAATTGATCCTTATTGGTTTACCAGTCCAAAACCAACAGCAACAACTGGATGGCGATGGACATTAGGACAACAGCAATACAATTGGTTAAAAAACACATTGGCAACAAGCACGGCTTCTTATAAATTTATTTTTGCCCATCAAATTGTGGGCGGAAATGTTGATGGTCGTGGAGGTGTTGAATTTGCCGATTTATATGAATGGGGAGGAAAAAATCAAGATGGAACACCAGGGTTTGCTGTTAATCGTCCGGGTTGGAATATGCCAATTAAAGACTTATTAACTCAATATAGGGTGAATATCTTTTTTCACGGGCACGATCACTTTTTTGGCAAACAAGAGAAGGATTGTTTGATTTATCAAGAAACTCCTCAGCCAAGTCATATGAATAACACCACTAATTCTCCTACCTATGCTTCGACTCCTGATTATGGTTATACTCAAGGGCAAATTCTGCCAAATACCGGACATATTCGTGTCAATGTGAGCGCAGCGGGAGTTCAAGTAGATTATGTTAGAACTTATTTAGCATCACAAGAAAATGCGACAAGACATAACAAAGATATTTCAGCAAGTTATTTTATTGGTGCATCAAATTGCTATAATTTAAGTACCAATCCGCCGATGATTTGGAATGCAAATTACAATGATGAAATTGTATATCCAAATCCATTTTCTAAAGAAACAACAATCGAATTTTCATTAAATGAAATGGAAAAAGTATCGGTTTCTATTTATAATGAGTTGGGGCAATTAGTGAAAAATCTAATAATGGGTAATCCAATTAATCCTGGAAAATTTCAATTAATTTGGGATGGAACTGATAATGCTGGAGGTGACGCCTCAAACGGAAGCTATTTCTATTCTATTTCAACTTCTAAAAAAGTAATAAAATCAGGTAAAATTATATTAAAACGTTAAGCAAATTTTTAGATTAAAATACAAGAAAAATCGATATATTTCGTCAAATTATAAAAATGCAATATTTATGAAAAAAATAACCTTACTATTAATTTGCTTAATTGGCAATTTCGGTTTTTCACATACCATCAATTATGAAAATGTTGTATTGAGACATTGGACTATCGAAAAAGAACACAAATTTATTGATGGCTCTTTTATGATGTATAAAAATGATATTGTTTTTATTGAAGACGCTAATAATGCTATTTCGAAAGTTCTTTTTTCAGATTTATCAATCGAAGATCAGAAATTTGTAACTTCTAAAAACAGTTGGGTGAAAAATTTGAATACTATTGCCCCTGAAAAAAAGGAAAGTACTCAAAGTGTTTTAGATTATAAATTTTGGTTAATTCTATTATCATTAATTGCTTTTGGCTATTATATTTTTACTATTTCTGATAGAAAAAAACTAAAATTTCTATATCCTGTTTTGTTTCTAGGAATACTTACCTCTTTATTTAGTTTCACAAAAAAGGCGATGTCCACAACAGATCCTGCCTTTTTAACCTCAGCATTTGTACAATTTGCTTCAACGGTTAGCACAACTTATGATGCTAATTTTTTCTACGTGAATTCAACTGGGATTCCAAACCATACCATGATGGTTGGAATTTCAAGTCGGGGATGGCAACAACAAGTGCCGACTTCAAAATGTTACATCAATTCAAATCATTGGACTATTCCATTAAATCCAGTAATTGCAACTACTCCAGTGCCTGTTTCTTCAACACATTTTTTGAAAGGCGCTATTGCGATGGCAGTTAATGGAGTTCCCATTTTTAATTATCATACTAATACTGGAGTGGATAGTTTTCTTGACGGGCAATTAGATAATTATGGTGGGCATTGCGGTAGAGGTGACGATTATCACTATCATATTGCACCATTGCATTTAATAACTTTAGGACAAGCATCAGCTACTTTACCCATTGCTTTTGGACTCGACGGATACGCTGTTTATGGAAATTTAGAACCTAATGGAACTGCAATGACAACACTTGATGCCAATCATGGGCATTATGGAACCAACGGAGTTTATCATTATCACGGTACCGCCGCTGCTCCTTATATGATCGGAAATATGGTTGGAGTGGTTACGGAAGATGCCAATTTGCAAATTATTCCTCAACCACAAGGAACGGCAATTAGAACTGAAAATTGGACGCCCCTGGCTGGTGCCTTAATTACTTCTTGCGTTGCCAATGCAAATAATGGTTATAATACCGCCTATACTTTAAACGGCGTTTCAGGTTATGCGACTAATTATACTGCAACTGCAGCTGGATTATACACTTTTCAATATGTTACTCCAACGGGAACTACTTCAACAAATTATAATGGTCCAGCGCAATGTACTGTGCCGAATTTAGGTTTTGACGAAGTTGCCTTTTTAGACAATGCCTTTACAATTTATCCAAATCCAACAAGTGACTTTTTAAATATTAAATTAAGAAAAGACATCAATGAAAAAGACATTCTAGGAGTTTCTATATATGATTTAAAAGGAAGTTTAGTATCAAAAAACACTAATTACAAATCAAATATTGACATAAAAAATCTATCTAAAGGTTCTTATCTTGTTAAAATTGAATTTTTGAATTACCTGATTTCTAAAAAAATAATTGTGAAATAACAATCCCATTTTATTGTCATGTTTATGAAAAAGTTACTAATTTTACTTTTGTGTTCAACTTATAGTTTTGCACAATACCTTGGAACAGGGTCGGTTACACAAGGTTTGGCAACGGCAACTTCAGGCAATCTTTATTCTTGTACAAATGGGAGAATTGCTGCTTTAGGAACCATAACTGCAACGGATAATACTGTTTGGACTGTTCCTGCTGTAACCAATTTTACAAATAACTCATTCCCTTTTGCGTCTAATTTATACAATGAATGTACAGGAAATTTATATGCGAATTCAACTTCAGCATTAGCAGCTTTAAATGGTTCAGATATTGTGACGATAGACCCAAATGGGGAAGTAATAACTGCCTTTATTTTTGCAGATAATTATTTTGAAATGTATATTAATGGCGTTCCCGTTGGAAAAGATAATGTGCCATTTACCCAATTTAATTCTAATATTGTCCGATTTAAGGTAAACCGCCCTTTTACCATCGCCATGCTTTTAGTAGATTGGGAAGAACGATTAGGTGTAGGTTGCGAAACCAATGGAGGATTTACTTATCATTGTGGCGATGGTGGAATGGTAGCCGTTTTTAAGGATGCAAGTAATGCCATTATTGCAAAAACAGGAAGTGACTGGAAGGCACAAACTTTTTATACTGCTCCAATTATGAACTTAACTTGCCCATCGGAAGTGGGTACTTCACGATTATCTTCCAATTGTAGCTCTACCGATTCAAATACTGGGACTTCTTATTATGGATTGCATTGGGCACGACCAACTAACTGGACTCAAGCAACATTTGATGACAGTTCATGGCCTGCAGCTTCACTTTATGCTAATGCTACTATTGGTGTGGATAATAAACCTGCTTATACCAATTTTACAACTATTTTTGATGATCCTACTAATGACGCACAGTTTATTTGGAGTAAAAATGTAGTTTTAGACAACGAAGTTATTGTAAGAAAAACAGTTTCATCATTATCGGTTTATGATTTTGAAAACGTAAATTCAAAAATTAAAATTTATCCGAATCCAGCAAAAAATCAATTTATTTTAGATTATGATGCTGCTATTTTTCAAATAAATAAAGTTCAAATAATAAATACTTTAGGCGAATTAATATTTGAAACAAATGCCATTTCAAATAACATTACATTTGGCGAAATTCAGTCGGGGATGTATTTTGTAAAAATAATTTCAGACAAATTTGAAATAACAAGAAAATTAATTGTTAAATAAATAGCCTTTTGAAATGATAAAAAAATTACTTTTTGGATTCCTCGTTCTAAATTCAACTTTGTTTTTTGGTCAAAGTGTTTCTAAAACAATTCAGTTGTTACCTGATACTGGGCAAACTACAAGTTACACAACCCTATTTGGCGAAGACCATGACTATTCAATAAATACTCCTTCTTATACCAATAATGGAAATGGAACAATTACCGATAATGTTACCGGATTAATGTGGCAGCAAGTGGATGGTGGTGAAATGACTTTTGAAAATGCTATCACTTATTGTAATAATTTGACTTTAGGAGGTTTGTCTGGATGGCGCTTGCCAACTCCAATTGAATCCTATAGTATTCTGAATCATCAAAATTCAAATCCTGCAATAAACACTACTTATTTCACTTTAACAACTGCAGAATATTGGTGGACTAGTGTTTTCGAAAATAATTCTACAACAAAAGTTTGGTGTACAAATTCAGGTGGTGGAATTGGAAATCATCCAAAAATAGAAACCATAAGTGCTGGAGGAACAAAAAAATTTCACGCAAGAGCAGTTCGAAATATAAACACTCCAACTACCATTACCAATCACTTTACAGATAATGGCGACGGAACCATTACAGATAATTTAACCCAGTTGGTTTGGCAAAAAATTCCGAATGTCAACGTATTAAATTGGGAACAAGCCATAAGTTATGCGGAAGGATTAACTATTGGGACAAACTCTGATTGGCGGCTGCCGAATATTAAAGAATTGCAGTCTATAAATAATGAATTAGCTACAAATCCATCCGTTTTTGCACCCTATTTTTCAAGTGTAGGAGTTCATAATTTTTGGTCTTCAACTTCATTGCCAAATCAAACAACAAAAGCGTGGTATTGGAGCACACAATTTGGCATCACAACCTATGATTTAAAAACAAATACTAATTATGTACTTTGTGTAAGAGGAAATCCTACGTTATCATCTACAACTTTTTCTGATGAAAATAGTATTGTAGTTTATCCTAATCCCGCGTCTAATTTTGCATTGATTAATTTGCCGAAAAACATCGAATCATTTAAAATAGAAATCACTGATTTATTAGGAAAAATCATATTTTCAGAAGAAGTTAAAACAAAAGTAAACGAATATAAAATTGATCTTGAAGGTTATAATGACGGAATTTATTTTGTAAAAGTTACAAATGAAAAAATGAAAAAGTCATTTAAAATAATTGTAAAAAAATAAGCCATGCCAAAAAAATTAACACTTCTATTATTGTTTTCATTTGTAATATCTTGCTATTCTCAACGCAATGTAGTGTTAATTATTGCTGATGATTTAGGAAGAGATTATTGCGATATTTATCCAGATCACGGGACAAGTGTAGTGAATTTAACTAACGTGAGAAGGCTTTTAACACGAGGAGTAGTATTTAATAATGCGTGGTCAAATCCGTTATGTTCACCAACAAGAGCAGGTATTTTAACTGGAAGATATAGTTTTAGAACGGGTGTTGGTGATGTAGTTGATGGTTCTAATAACAAACTGAGTCTAAATGAAAATATCATTCCAAAAATGCTGAATTTATATTCTCCAAATGGAATTTCAAAGGCTTGTATTGGAAAATGGCACGTGACTACTTCTGCTCCAGCTGGATATAATTACCCAATAACAATGGGTTACGACCACTACGAAGGAAATTTATCAGGTGCTTTAGGGCAACCCGGGCAATTGGCAATTGGATATAATAACTGGACAAAAATTACGAATGGGGTAAACTCCAATTGTACGAATTATGCCACAACAGAAAATGTAAATAACGCTATTTCTTATATAAATAGTCAGCCGGCAACCAAGCCATTTTATTTGCATTTGGCATTTAATGCGCCTCACACTCCGTATCATTTACCACCGGCAAATTTGATTTCCAACACCACTCTATCTGGCACACAAGCCGATATTACCGCGAATCCTGTTCCGTATTTTCAAGCGATGGTCGAGGCGATGGATAAAGAAATTGGTCGCTTTTTTGACTATTTAATTAGCTCTGGAAAATGGAATAATACCGATATTATTTTTATTGGAGATAATGGTGATGATCCTTTGGTGGCACAATCAAGTCCTTCAAAAGGCAGTTTATATCAAGCAGGAGTTACAGTACCTTTTATAATTTCTGGTCCAGATGTAGTAAGTCCAAACAGAACCAGTAATGCATTAGTAAACACCGCAGATATTTTTGCGACGATTTTAGAACTTTTTGGCGACACCAACTGGAGAACTAGAATACCAACAACAACAGTAGATAGCAAAAGTTTGATGCCAATTCTATTAAACCAAGCTACAACTGTAAGACCTTGGGCATTTACAGAAATTTTCAAACTAGCTCCAACTTCTGGTGATGGAAAAGCTATTCGAAATGCAGATTATAAATTAATAAAGTTTGATAACGGAACCGAGAAATTTTTCAATTTAACAAATAGCCCTCTTGAAACTGCAGCCCGAGATTTATTAAATGGGACTTTAACTACAACACAAATTACCAATTACAATTATTTGTGTAGTGAAATGACAAATTTAGTCGGAGGAACTTCGTTTTGTAACACTTTAGGGGTAAATAATGTCGAATCACAAATTAATGTAAGTCCAAACCCATTCCAAAATTTTATTAGAATAAAATCGGGTTCAGGTGATGAGAAATACAAACTGTATTCTAATTTAGGCCAACTTATTTACGAAGGAAATGCTATTGAAAATCAAGATTTTTCTTCATTAGCAAATGGAATTTATTTCTTAATAAAAATAGATAATTCTACATCAACTATTAAACTTATTAAAGAATAGATGACCTGGTTGGATTGTATATTTACCTATTTTCAACTTGGTTTCACGCATGTTATTCCGTTAGGTTTTGATCACATACTTTTTATATTGACATTGTTTTTTTTGAGTTCTAATGTAAAAACGATGTTAATTCAATGCTCCATTTTTACACTCGCACATAGTTTTTCATTGGCTTTAGCTGCATCAGGATTGATCATTCCTAATGCTAATATCGTAGAGCCTTTAATTGCTTTATCAATTTTATTCACTGCAATTGAAAACATTGTTCACGACAAAATAAACCCCTGGCGATTGGTTTTAATATTTGGTTTTGGATTAATCCACGGACTGGGTTTTGCGAAAGCACTAAATGAAATCGGAATGCCAAAAAATCAATTTTTCACATCGCTTTTGTCCTTTAATATTGGGGTTGAAATGGGTCAAATCACCGTAATACTTGGCGCTTATTTTTTAATAAGTAAGTGGTTTAGCCAAAAGATTTGGTATAAAGAAAGGATTGTTTATCCAATTTCTACAATTATAGCTTGCGTTGCTTTGTATTGGGTAATTGAAAGGATTTTATTCCCAATTTAGTTTTTTACAATTAATAATGGAATGCCAATTTTATGACGTAATTTATCTACGGTAGTTCCAAAAAGAAGGTCTTTAAATCCTGTATGGCCGTGGGTTCCCATTACCAAAACATCGAAGTTTCCTTCATTTATAATTGCTGGAATTACAGAATTTGGTTTACCAAATCCTAATTTTATTGCAACATTTATTCCTTTTTGAGATAAAATTTCTTTGTACTCTTCCAATAATTTTTCATCAATAAGGGTTTCATGATCGTCAATATTTTCACCATAAACCATAGCGCCAACGGTTTCTACCACGTGAATCAAAGTATATTTTGCATCAGCACCTCCCAATTGAAAAGCGTTATTTAAAGCAGATTCATCGGCACTTGAAAAGTCTACAGCGACAGCAATGTTTTTACGTGTGTAGTTATCGTTTTTAGAAAATTGTAACTTTAAATTGTGTGGTGAATGATTTTCAACGGTCAATTGAGTTTTCGAAATAAACGGCTTAAATACAATATAAAGTAACAATAGCAAAAATCCAATTGCTATTGGAACAACCGTAAACCATAATAAAATAGTATTCTCCGAAGTAGTTAACCAATCATTAATTTCATCAAATACTAATTTTACGTTCAATGAAACAATGATAATTGCTACCAGCCAAGATACTATTTTTGTAGTTCGACTTATATGAAATCCCCTCATTTTACTTTTATCGCTCACAAAATGAATAAGCGGTATAATTGCAAATCCGAGTTGTAAACTGAGTATTACCTGACTCAAAATTAATAATTTTCCAGTGACACCTTCTCCAAAAATGGTGATTACAATTACAGCTGGGACAATGGCAATTAATCGCGTAATTATTCTGCGAACCCAAGGCTGAATTCGCAAATTCAAATAACCTTCCATAATAATTTGACCCGCTAAAGTCCCAGTAATTGTTGAACTTTGTCCTGCTGCAATTAAAGCAACAGCAAATAAAATGGGAGCATATTTATTTCCTAAAAGTGGCTCTAAAAATCGATAAGCATCTTGAATTTCGGCTACTTCATACATTCCGTTTTTGTAAAATGTGGCTGCAGCCAATATTAAAATGGCAGCATTTACAAAGAAGGCTAAATTCAAAGCGATTGTAGAATCTATAAAATTATATTTCAATGCTTGTTTGATTCCTTTGCTGGTTCTTTCGAATTTTCGTGTTTGAACCAAAGAAGAATGCAGGTATAAATTGTGTGGCATCACAGTTGCGCCAATTATTCCGATTGCAATGTATAATGCCGCTGAATTTGGCATCGAAGGAATTAAGCCATAAATAACTTTGCCTAATTCTGGTTGTGCTAAAAACATTTCACACAAAAAGGAAACTCCGATAATTACCACCAAAACAATTATGAAAGCTTCCATTTTACGAATGCCTTTATTGATAAGGAAAAGCAATAAAAAAGTGTCCAAAACAGTGATAAAAACTCCTTGAATTAAAGGTATTCCAAACAATAAATTAATTCCAATTGCCATCCCCAAAACCTCAGCTAAATCGCAAGCAGCTATGGCTATTTCTGCTAAAAAATACAAAATATAATTTACAAATGGGGAATAGGTTTCTCTAGAGGCTTGCGCCAAATCACGTTGGGTAACAATCCCTAACCGAGCGCTCAAACTTTGTAATAACAAAGCCATCAAATTACTCATCAATAAAACCCAAAGCAACGCATAGCCAAACTGACTTCCACCTGCAATATCGGTAGCCCAATTTCCCGGGTCCATATAGCCTACACTAATTAAATAGGCAGGCCCAAAAAAAGCAAGAAGTTTTCTAAAACCCGTTTTTTTATTTTGGGTAGCAACCGATTCATTAACTTCTTCAAGTGATTTGCTCATATCTAAATAATTACTCCAAATATACAAAACGATTTAAAATATAAATTACTATTTTAAATCATAAAAAATTTAAATCTAAATTGACTAATTTAGCAACTTTAGATTCTAATAAATGAAGCATTACAATTACATTTTTGCGGGTGCAGGTTTATCGGCTTTAATGACCGTATATAAAATGGTGAAATCAGGGAAATTCTCTGGTAAAACCATTCTTTTATTGGATGAAAACCCTAAAAAAACAAACGATAGAACTTGGTGTTTTTGGGAAGAAAAAAATGAAACTTGGGATGAAATAGTTACTAAAAAATGGAATTTAGCACTTTATGCAGACCCAACCAGATTAGTAGAAATTGATTTGGCCCCAAAAAAATACAATCAAATTAGGAGTGTTGACTTTTATAATTTTGTTTTAGATGAAATTTCAAAACAAGACAATATAACATTTGAAAATCAAAAAGTCTTGGAAGTTGAAGAATTTGAAAATCACATTACTGTTCAAACAAATTCAGAAATTTTCTCTTGTGATCAATTATTCAACAGTATTCTAAATCCTTTTGAAGTTGAAAACCAAACCCGATATCCGCTTTTAAAACAGCATTTCATAGGTTGGTTCATTCAAACAGAACAAGAAATATTCAACCCGGAACAAGCAATGTTCATGGATTTTTCGGTGGAACAAAAAGGAAATACACGATTTATGTATGTGCTTCCAACATCAAAAACAGAAGCTCTTTTAGAATATACACTATTTTCTCACTCCCATTTAGAAACTTCAGAATACGAATCGGAAATTGAACTTTACATTCAAAAATTAGGGATTACCAATTATAAAATTGTTGAAAAAGAACGAGGCAGCATTCCTATGACGTGTTTCCCATTTTGGAAAAACAACACCAAAAGACTACTAAATATAGGCTCTGCAGGTGGTTGGACTAAAGCAAGTACTGGATACACTTTCAAGAATGCCGATAAAAAATCAACACAATTAGTTAATTTTCTTCAAACTAAAGCAGACTTCAAGCAGTTTCATAAAATTAATAAATTCTGGTTTTATGACTTGTTATTATTAGATATTTTATTCAAAAAAAATGAAATTGGGGCAACAATATTCTCTGCACTATTTACCAAACCTAATCCCCAATTGAATTTCAAATTTTTAGACGAGGAAACTTCGTTTTGGGAAGATTTACAAATCATTTGGAAATGTCCAAAAGTGCTTTTTATAAAGGGTTTATTTGGCTTAATTTTTAGGTTTTTATTTTTTATCAAACTATAACAAAACTTTATAATCGAAATTATTATAAAATTGTAATTCTCTTTATCTTTGCAGTCAGATATTAAAATCTAAATTCAGAAATCAATAATCAAAAATCATAATAATTATGTATCCAGAAGAAATGGTACTTCCAATGCAAGCTGAACTTACAGCTGCTGGATTTCAAGATTTACACAGCGCAGATGCAGTTGAAAACGCATTAAAAGCAGACGGAACAACACTTGTAGTTGTAAATTCTGTATGTGGTTGCGCCGCTAGAAATGCACGTCCAGGAGTTAAAATGAGTCTTGAAGGCGCAAAAAAACCTGCCAATTTAATAACTGTTTTTGCAGGTGTAGATAAAGATGCCGTTGATGCCGCTAGAAAACACATGTTTCCTTTTCCTCCTTCATCGCCAAGTGTTGCGTTGTTCAAAAACGGAGAATTGGTTCACATGTTGGAGCGCCACCACATTGAAGGTCGTCCCGCAGAATTAATCGCAGAAAACTTACAAGACGCTTTTAACGAGTTCTGCTAATTCTAAAACAAATTCAAAAACCTCTTTAATATACTTAAAAGAGGTTTTTTTATTTTAAATTGATTCATTTCAAAATTTTAAAATTACCTTTGCCCCCGAATTCTCCCATAAGAATTCAAACCCATTTCTCAACTTAAATTGTTTATAGCATGCAACTGTACAACACCTTAAGCGCAGAAGAAAGAGCCATCATGATTGACGATGCCGGAAAACAAAGACTTACTTTGTCTTTCTATGCTTATGCGCAAATTTCTAACCCCACTCAATTTCGTAACGATTTGTTCCTTGCTTGGAACCAACTCGATGTTTTAGGAAGAATTTATGTTGCCCATGAAGGGATAAACGCCCAACTTTCATTGCCAGCAGATAATTTTTATGAATTCAAAGACACCATCGAAGTTTATGATTTCATGAAGGGAATCCGATTAAATATTGCCGTAGAGCAAGACGATCTTTCTTTTTTAAAATTGACCATTAAAGTTCGTGATAAAATTGTTGCCGACGGTTTAGAAGACGAAACTTTCGATGTTACCAATATTGGAATTCATCTAAAAGCTAAAGAGTTTAATGATTTACTTGAAGATCCAAACACAATTGTGGTTGATATGAGAAATCATTACGAATCAGAAATTGGACATTTTACCAATGCTATAAAGCCAGATGTAGATACTTTTCGAGAAAGTTTGCCAATTATTGAAACCCAACTTTCAGAACACAAGCAAGACAAAAAATTGTTGATGTATTGCACCGGTGGAATTCGATGTGAAAAAGCCAGCGCTTATTTTAAACATAAAGGTTTTGAAAACGTTTACCAGTTGGAAGGCGGTATCATAGAATACACGCGTCAAGTAAAAGCAGAAGGTTTAAAAAGTAAATTTATAGGGAAAAACTTTGTTTTTGATCATCGATTAGGCGAGAGAATTACTGACGATATTGTTTCGCAATGCCATCAATGTGGTGCTCCTTTTGATGTTCATACCAACTGCGCCAATGAAGGTTGTCACTTATTATTTATTCAATGTGACTCTTGTAAATCCAACATGGAAGGATGTTGTTCTTCGGAATGTGTTTCTATTATTCACCTTCCTGAAGACGAACAAAAAGCCGTTCGCCGAGGCATAAAAAACGGAAATAAAATTTTCAAAAAAGGAAAATCTGAAGTATTAACGTTCAAAAATAATTCCGATAACCAAACTGTTTTTGGCACAAATGAAAAAAGACCAATTTCAACGAAAACTCCAAAAATTAAGAAATTGTACATTGGAAAAGGAGAACACTATTTTCCTAAATCAAACATTGGACAATTTTTAATTGAAGAAAATGAAATCAATATTGGCAACCAATTATTAATAAAAGGGGTTACAACAGGAGAACAAAAAATTGAACTTAAAGAAATGTTAGTTAATGGTGCACCTTCTGAAAAAGCTATTGCTGGTGATACTTGCACCTTTAAATTGCCCTTCCGAATTCGATTATCAGATAAATTATATAAAATCATAGAATAATTTCTATAATTAATTTCAAAAACCGCTATTACTACTATTGTTATGGCGGTTTTTCTATTTTAGAAAAAGTTTAAACTTTTAAACTTTTAAACCTAAAATTAAAATAATATCTTTACACATTAATCGTTATGAACTTACGTTGTGCAAGTCACAACACCACAATATAATTATGGCATGTACAAGTTGTTCAACTTCAGATGGCGGAGCGCCTAAAGGTTGTAAAAATAATGGGACTTGCGGCACCGATAGCTGCAATAAATTAACCGTCTTTGACTGGCTTTCAAACATGAGTTTGCCCAATGGTGAAGCTCCTTTTGACTGCGTGGAAGTACGTTTTAAAAATGGTAGAAAAGAATTTTATAGAAATACTGAAAAACTAACTTTAAGCATTGGAGATATTGTGGCAACTGAATCTTCTCCAGGTCACGATGTTGGAATTGTAACTTTAACCGGTGAATTGGTAAAAATTCAAATGAAGAAAAAAGGAGCCAATCATACTAGTCCTGAAATTCTAAAAATATACCGTAAAGCCTCACAAAAAGACATCGATATTTGGTCGGCAGCAAGAGACAAAGAAGAGCCTATGAAAGTTAGAGCACGTGAATTAGCGATTGCTCAAAAACTAGAAATGAAAATTTCTGATATCGAATTTCAAGGTGACGGACTCAAAGCTACCTTTTATTATACTGCGGAAGCAAGAATAGATTTTCGTTTGCTTATAAAAGATTTTGCTAAAGAATTCAACACTAGAATTGAAATGAAGCAAGTTGGTTTTCGTCAGGAAGCCTCTCGATTGGGAGGAATTGGTTCTTGTGGAAGAGAATTATGTTGCTCGACTTGGTTAACCGATTTTAGAAGTGTAAATACCTCTGCAGCACGTTACCAACAGTTGTCTCTAAATCCTCAAAAATTAGCTGGACAATGTGGTAAATTGAAATGTTGTTTGAACTATGAGCTGGACACTTACATGGATGCGCTAAAAACGTTTCCCGATTTTGATACTAAATTGAGCACAGAAAAAGGAGATGCCATTTGCCAAAAGCAAGATATTTTTAAAGGTTTGATGTGGTTTGCTTACACCAATAATTTTGCCAATTGGCATGTTTTAAAAATCGATCAGGTTAGAGAAATTATCGCTGAAAATAAATTGAAAAAGAAAGTTTCATCTCTTGAAGATTTTGCTTTAGAAATTGTTACTGAGCCTGAAAAAGATTTCAATAATGCCATGGGACAAGAAAGTCTTACGAGATTTGATCAGCCTAAGAAAAAGAAAAAACCAAATAGAAATAATAAACGTCCAGGTGAAAATGCAATTGTGGCTAACAACAATAATAATAGACCACAGCAAAATAAAAACCAAGGAAAGCCATTTGGGAATAATAAAATCAGACCAAACGAAAATACAATTAAACCTAATATTAACAATGAGCCTAAAGAGTAGTATTCTTTTTATTATTATTGCCGGACTCTTAATTTCGTGTGATAAGAAGAGGGTTTTTGACGAATATGAGTCCGTTGGCAGCGCTTGGAACATGAAAAAAGAAGTTGTTTTCGAACTTCCTAAAATGGATACTTTAAAAAAATACAATTTGTTCATAAACCTAAGAGCAAATGACGATTATAAATTTAATAATCTGTTTTTAATCGTTTCTATGGAGCAACCAAATGGGCTAACCAAAGTAGATACTTTAGAATATGAAATGGCCGATGTGGATGGAACCCTTCTTGGTGAAGGATTTAGCGATATTAAAGAAAGTAAATTGTTTTACAAAGAAAATGTGAAATTTAAAGCTTCAGAAAACAATAAAATTCACATCAAACAAGCAGTACGCCAAACAGGAAAAATCGTCGGAGTTCAAGATCTAGAAGGAATAACCGAGGTTGGTTTTAGAGTAGAATCATTAGAAAAATAGTATGGCAATAAAAAAAAATAGCAACCCCGTTAAAGACATCGAATACTACAAAAAGAAATTTTGGAAAGTCTTTTTTTACAGTCTGGCTGGAATAAGTGTGTTTTTTCTTTTTGCATCTTGGGGACTTTTTGGATCGATGCCTTCATTTGAAGATTTAGAAAACCCAGATTCAAATTTGGCTACAGAAGTGATCTCCTCGGATGGAGTTACCATCGGAAAATTTTACAATGAAAATAGAACTTCAATAAAATACCAAGACTTACCCAAACACCTCGTTAATGCTTTGGTAGCAACCGAAGACGAGCGTTTTTACGAACATTCAGGTGTTGACGGAAGAGGAACTTTACGTGCCATAGCAAGTTTTGGAACTAGCGGAGGAGCGAGTACTTTAACGCAACAATTAGCCAAACAATTGTTTCACGGTGAAGGATCAAAATTTTTACCTTTTAGAATAATTCAAAAAGCAAAAGAGTGGATAATTGCCATCCGATTAGAACGCCAATATACCAAAAATGAAATCATTGCGATGTACTTCAACAAAGCCGATTTTATTAATACGGCAGTGGGAATCCGTTCTGCAGCAAAAGTTTATTTCGGAAAAGAACCACGTGATTTAACCGTTAGCGAAGGGGCAATGTTGGTTGGAATGCTTAAAAACCCTTCTCTTTTCAACCCTATAAAAAGGTTAGAAAAAGTACAAAACCGTAGAAATGTAGTTTTGGGGCAAATGGTGAAAAATAATTTTTTATCTGAAGAAGCAAAAATACAATTAGAAAAAGAACCTATCGTTTTAGACTTTCATCCAGAAAGCCATAAAGACGGAATTGCAACTTATTTCCGTGAATATCTTAGAGAATTCATGAAAAATTGGCTCAAAGAAAATAAAAAACCCGACGGGTCTGAATACGATATTTACAGAGACGGATTAAAAATCTATACCACCATCGATTCTAGAATTCAAGCGTATGCTGAAGAAGCGGTGACGGAGCATTTAACTAATTTACAACTGGAATTTTTCGATCAATCAAAAAACAATAAAAACGCCCCTTTTGTAAATATTTCTAAAATCGAAACCGATAAAATCATGATGCAAGCCATGAAAACTTCAGATCGTTGGAGGGAATTAAAACTACAAGATAAAAGTGATGAAGAGATCATTAAATCTTTTAGTCTGAAAACTAAAATGACCGTTTTTACCTGGAAAGGAGAACGTGATACGATAATGACCCCAGCAGATTCTATTCGTTATTACAAAAGTTTCTTACAAACTGGATTGATGTCAATGGAGCCTCAAACGGGACATGTAAAAGCGTGGGTAGGAGGAATAAATTATAAATATTTCCAGTACGATCACGTAGGTCAAGGCGCGCGACAAGTGGGTTCAACCTTCAAGCCATTCGTTTATGCAACTGCAATCGAACAATTGAATATGTCCCCTTGCGATTCCATTATCGATTCGCCATTTACAATTCCTGTTGGTCGTCACCACGTTACAGAAACTTGGACTCCTTCCAATTCCGATAATAAATACCGAGGAATGGTAACCTTAAAAAAGGCATTGGCCAACTCAATTAACACCGTTTCGGCAAAATTAATGGACAAAGTAGGTCCAGAAGCTGTAGTAGAATTAGCACATAAACTAGGTATAAAATCAGAAATTCCATTGCAACCATCAATTGCTTTAGGCGCCGTAGATATTACCGTTCAGGACATGGTTGCTGCCTACAGCACTTTTGCAAATCAAGGAGTTTACATCAAACCGCAGTTCATCACAAGAATTGAAGATAAAAACGGAGTGGTACTTTACGAACCAATTCCTGAATCGCACGATGTATTGAACAAAGATGTGGCTTTTGCAGTAATAAAATTATTGGAAGGCGTAACCGAAGAAGGCTCAGGATCTCGATTGAGAACCCAAGGTGGAGGAAACGGTTACAACAGAGTTACCGGATATCCGTATGTATTTACCAACCCAATTGCAGGAAAAACTGGAACCACACAAAATCAATCAGACGGTTGGTTTATGGGAATGGTGCCTAATTTGGTAACCGGGGTTTGGGTAGGCTGCGAAGACCGTTCCGCCCGTTTTAAAAGCATCACTTACGGTCAAGGAGCCGTGGCAGCATTACCTATTTGGGGATTGATGATGAAAAAATGTTACAACGATGAAACGCTAAAACTCTCAAAAGAAGACTTCGAAAGACCAGATAATCTATCCATAAAAGTCGATTGTTGGTCGCCACCAGCCAAAAAAGATTCTACAGCAACCGAACAAAATACAGACGAATTTAGTCTATAGTTTTTTGGAGCTTTTTCCGGCTATACGTTGCAATCCACGAGATTGCTTCGTGCCTCGCAATCACGTGGGATTTCCACTGCCACCTGCCTGCCGGCAGGCAGGTCCAGGCTAGGGATTTGAGATAAAAAGAAAATTATTGTATAAATGAATATGTAGCCTCAAAATCAGAATTTGTGATTTTGAGGCTACTTATTTTATAGAAATTAGAAAAAATTGATTTATAATTCGTTATTTTTGAAGTAAGAAAAACTAAGAATAAACCAACGATGATTAATAAAAAAGTACCTACAGTTCAAGAAGCCCTAAATGGTGTTGAAAACGGAATGACTATTATGCTAGGAGGTTTCGGATTGTGTGGAATTCCTGAAAATTCCATCGCCGAATTAGTAAAAAAAGGAAATGACAACTTAACCTGTATTTCTAATAATGCCGGTGTTGATGATTTTGGACTCGGTTTACTATTACACAAAAAGCAAATCAAAAAAATGATCTCTTCTTATGTAGGTGAAAATGCCGAATTTGAACGTCAAATGTTGTCAGGAGAATTGGAAGTAGAATTGATTCCACAAGGAACACTTGCCGAAAGATGCCGCGCTGCTCAAGCGGGAATTCCAGCGTTTTTTACTCCAGCAGGTTTTGGAACTGAAGTCGCTGTTGGAAAAGAAACACGAGAATTCAATGGCAAAATGCACATTATGGAACATGCCTTCAAAGCCGATTTTGCAATTGTAAAAGCATGGAAAGGCGACACCGCAGGAAACTTAATTTTTAAAGGAACCGCTAGAAATTTCAATCCTTGTATGGCGGGTGCCGCAAAAATTACTGTAGCGGAAGTAGAAGAATTGGTAGAAGCTGGATCGCTAGATCCCAACCAAATTCATATTCCAGGGATATTCGTACAACGCATTTTCCAAGGTGAAAAATATGAAAAGAGAATTGAACAACGCACGGTGAGACAAAAGTAATTTGAAAATTATCTAATTTGAAGATGAGAAACGATAAGGACAATCTAATTGTGAAATTAGGATTCAAAAATTAAAACTATGGCTTTAGATAAAAATGATATCGCAAAACGAATTGCAAAAGAAGTTAAAAACAACTATTTCGTGAACCTCGGAATTGGAATTCCAACTCTTGTAGCCAACTACGTTAGAAAAGACATTTCGGTGGAATTTCAGAGTGAGAATGGCGTTCTTGGAATGGGCCCATTTCCATTTGAAGGCGAAGAAGATGCCGATGTAATAAATGCAGGAAAGCAAACGATTACCACATTAGCAGGAGCGAGTTTTTTTGACTCTGGAATGAGTTTTGGAATGATCCGTGGGCAACATGTTGATTTAACGATTTTGGGTGCCATGGAAGTTTCTGAAAATGGTGATATTGCCAATTGGAAGATTCCGGGTAAAATGGTTAAAGGAATGGGCGGCGCTATGGATTTAGTGGCTTCTGCCGATAATATTATTGTGGCGATGATGCACGTTAACAAAGCCGGTGAAAGTAAAATTCTTAAAAAATGTACTTTGCCATTAACAGGTGTGGGCTGCGTTAAAAAAGTAGTAACGGAATTGGCGGTTTTAGAAATTACCCCAAAAGGATTTAAACTTCTAGAAAGAGCGCCAGGCGTTTCTGTAGAACACATCATTGCGGCCACTGAAGCCGACTTAATAATTGAAGGAGAAATTCCCGAAATGGTTATTGAATAGTTTACACCTGACCCGTTTTGAAAACGGGCTAGGTGTTTCTCTAAATCTATATTATTTTCTTCTATTTTGAAATCTTAAATCAAAAACCTAAAATCATAAATCTGCGCTCGCGTGAGGGAGTGAAGCGAATAGCCCACAGTAAAGTGGAACGCAGTGGAACTTTGCGAGGACTTGTAGCGGAAAGCCCGACCCGGAGTTTTTAAGGAGGGGCACGCCCAAAAAAAGCCAACTCACAAAATAAAATATCGGATAAATCGTTTATTCTAGACGAGGAAAATTGGTCGAAATCCATTATATTTGCATCTAATTATGATGGTTATTTTAATAATATTAGATTTTCAAGATGAAACATATCAAGGTTAAAGATTTATTGAATAGTACCAAAACGTTGCATGAAGTGAATGCCAAAGGATGGGTGCGCACGTTTAGAAACAATCAGTTTATTGCGTTAAATGACGGTTCAACTATAAATAATATTCAGTGTGTAGTTGATTTTGAAAATACACCAGAGGAAACCTTGAAGCGCATTACTACTGGAGCAGCAGTTTCAGTTACGGGAACATTAGTAGAAAGCCAAGGTGCGGGGCAAAAATTTGAAATTCAAGTTACAAAAATTCAAATCTTAGGCGATTCTGATGCTGAGAAATTCCCAATGCAACCTAAGAAACATTCCCTTGAATTTTTGCGTGAAAACGCCCATTTAAGAGTTCGTACCAATGCTTTTGGAGCGATTATGAGAGTGCGTTCGGTATTGTCGTTTGCGGTTCATAATTATTTTCAAAACAACGGTTTTGTCTATGTGAATACCCCAATTATTACAGGTTCGGATGCTGAAGGTGCAGGAGAAATGTTTAAAGTTACGGCATTACCATTTGAAAATACCCCAAAAACAGACGACGGAAAAGTAAATTATAAAGAAGACTTTTTTGGTAAAGAAACCAACTTAACGGTTTCGGGCCAATTGGAAGCGGAAACCTACGCGATGGCTTTGGGTCAGGTTTATACTTTTGGACCTACATTTCGTGCTGAAAACTCCAATACTTCGCGTCACTTGGCCGAGTTTTGGATGATTGAGCCAGAAGTAGCTTTCAATGATTTGAGTGACAACATGGACTTGGCGGAAGATTTTATCCAGTATGTGATTAAATACACGATGGATAAATGCCAAGACGATTTGAAATTTCTTGAAGGTCGTTTAATCGATGAAGAAAAGGTAAAACCGCAAGCGGAACGCAGTGAAATGACGTTATTAGAGAAATTGAATTTTGTTTTAGAAAACAATTTCAAACGCGTTTCTTACACTGAAGCGATAGATATTTTAAGAAATTGCAAGCCGAATAAAAATAAGAAATTCAATTATATTATTGAAGAATGGGGAGCTGATTTACAATCGGAGCACGAGCGTTATTTAGTGGAAAAACACTTTAAATGCCCTGTGATTCTTTACGATTACCCAGCCAATATTAAGGCGTTTTACATGCGATTGAATGAAGATGGAAAAACCGTTCGTGCCATGGATATTTTATTCCCAGGAATTGGTGAAATCGTTGGAGGATCGCAAAGAGAAGAGCGCTACGATGTATTAATCGAAAAAATGAAAGTGCTAGGAATAGACGAAGAAGAATTATGGTGGTACTTGGATACCCGCAGATTTGGAAGCGCCGTACACTCTGGATTTGGACTTGGTTTTGAAAGATTGGTGCTGTTTGTAACGGGTATGAGTAATATTCGCGATGTAATTCCATTTCCAAGAACTCCTGGAAGTGCGGAATTCTAAATAGTTAATTTGTGGATTTGGTTATATGTTTAACTGTTTAATCGGTTAATCGTGGAAAGGTTTAATTGGTTAACCGTGAACTGTTGAACCTATTAATTAT
>Ga0102875_1000028_pt1 | contig 72218 bp, 56 predicted proteins | sample Colrivmet1547B02_FD_78185 | JGI IMG/M metagenome (GOLD analysis project Ga0102875, IMG submission 78185) | Estuarine microbial communities from the Columbia River estuary - metaG 1547B-02 | ecosystem: Environmental > Aquatic > Marine > Intertidal zone > Estuary | place: USA: Columbia River... | reverse complement strand
TCTTCCATCACCTAAATCGATACTTTCTACAAATAATTGTGGAATCATAAATTTTCCTTTTTTAATTTTACATTGGGTTTCTGCCTGTCGACAGAGTTGTTGTGTTGTTGTAGTTATTGCTAATAATCCAATGAAAAACCAAACTTTTTTAAACGCTATTTTGCCTTAAGGCTAAAAACAAAAAGAGGCGCGTGGGCACCTCTTTTTTATTGATTATTTTCTAATATTCAATACTTTGATTATCTCACGATATCTATTAATTTCAGTTTTCTTCAAGTAGTCTAATAAACTTCTTCTTTTACCTACTAATAATACTAGCGAACGCTCAGTATTATAATCGTGACGATTTTTTTTCAAATGCTCTGTCAAATGACTAATTCTGTAAGTGAAAAGGGCAATTTGCGCTTCTGCTTTACCAGTGTTAGTTTTTTCTCCGTGTTTAGCGAAGATCTCTTCTTTAATCTCTTTAGTTAAATACATTCCAATATTTGTTTAATGATTTTTATGTATGTCTTATAGCTATTATAAGACCGGGCAAAAGTACTACTTATTTTTTAATTACCAAATAAAAATAAATCTCTATCGCTAAATTACAGTTAATTTCTAAATGCATCTAGCGCAAGTGACGGCTTTCCGTTTGTTTGCCAACAATTTAATTGGTAGCCGCTCCAAGTTTTTTCACCTTCAGGTTCCCAATAAATTACCCCGAGTCCTTTTTGATTTGGGACATTTCTAACCGCATTTATAGTTGCAGTTAACATGTCTTTTGTATTTTGAACTAAGGTAAAATCTCCTCCAACTTCTACTACCATAACTTCTTTATTGTATCTGGAAACCATATCATTCAAATTGTTTTGTAGATCGGCAATAGTAACCGTATAATCACTGTTTAACCAATAAGGATAGTAAGAAAGTCCTATAACATCGTATTTCACATTGTAAGTTCTTGCATTATCAAAAAACCATCTAAATCGGGAATTGTTATTGCCTTGATCAATATGAACAACCACTTTTATCGTGGGATCAATCGATTTAGTGGCATCGTAACCTTTGTTTAAAAGTTGTGCTAGTTGCCCAAAATTAGTTGAATTCCCATCAGGCCAAAGCATACCACCAGGAATTTCATTACCTATTTGAACCCATTCAGGAGTTACCCCCGCATTTTTTAATGCTGTCAATACTTCAAAAGTATGATTGTAAACGTCGCTTAATAATGTAGTAAATGAATGCGAGGCCCAAGCTGCAGGTTTGTTTTGTTGCCCTGGATCCGCCCAAGAATCGCTATAGTGAAAATCAATCATTATTCTCATTCCCAAGTTTTTTGCTCTCAATGCCATCGCAACCGTTTCGTCTTTGCTACAGTGTCCGTTAATTCTGTCGTTTGATGGATTTACAAAAACGCGCAATCGGATGGTATTCATTCCACGATCTTTTAATAATTGTAGGCAGTTTTTTTCAGTTCCGTCCGCATCATAAAATCGGTATCCTGTTGATTCCATTTGTGACAACCAACCCACATCTGCCCCCTTGGCAAAATTGTATGTTGGTGTTGTATTAAGATTTGGAATTGGATCAGGAGTTTGTGAACTACTACAATAGGATAATAGTAATGAGCTTGTTAAAACAATTAGTAATACGATTTTGGAATTTAAATTTCTCATAGTTTTTTAATTTTCAAACTTATAAATTGTTTTTTGCAAATAAGTTTCGTCCTTTTTCAATACAGAATTCGGAAAATGGCCATGGTTTGGGGCGTCAGGAAAATTTTGAGTCTCAAAACATATTCCGCTATTGGTTTGATATTTACTTTTTTCTTTACCAATTAATTGTTCGTCACATTTTCCACCAACATAAATATGGACTGACGGTTGATCGGTGTAAACCAACATTTTCAAATTACTAGATTCACTATAAAGAGAAGCTGCAACTTCATTATTTTTATTTAACACAAATGACGTATCTATTTTAATTGGACACTTTTTAACAGTTGAAAAATCAAAATGTGAATTATTTATATCTAAAACTAACCCGGTTGGGATATTCTCTTCATTTGTATCTAATATACTTTTGGAATTTATATATAAATCTTGATTTGCCACCGTTCCATTATGCCCTTCAAGATTAAAATAACTATGATTGGTCAAATTGATAATCGTATCTTCAGAAGTAGTGGCTTTGTATTCAATACTCAATTCATTATTTTCCGTTAAGGTATAGGTTAAAACTACAGTTAAATCACCTGGAAAACCGCCTTCCATATTTGGACTAAAATAAGTCATTTTGATAGAAGGATTAATGTCTTCAGTTATTTTTACAACCTCCCAAATTCTTTGGCTTAAGCCAATATTACCGCCGTGAAGAGTATGATTATTTTGGTTTTTTTCTAACTGGTATTTTTTATTATTTAAAGTAAATGAACCTTGGTTAATTCTGCCCGAATATCTTCCAATTGTTGCTCCATAATACGGCGAACCCCCAATTTCATATGATTTTATGTAGTCTTCTAATGTATCCAAACCCAAAACTACATCTATAATTTTTCCTGTTTTTAATGGAATTTTTATGGAGTTTATCGTAGCACCATAATTGATTATTTTAACCTCAATTCCATTTTTATTTATCAATTCATGGCTATAAACAGATTCGCCATTTGGCATTGTGCCGAATAGTTCATTTATTGAATTGATTATAACGTTAGACATAAATTAATATTTAGCTAAAATAAAACGGCAATTTGTTCATTTACGAATTCCAAAAACCGTTCATCCTCAGTTGTAAATGGATCTAAAGTATTTGAATCAATATCTATTTGACCGATATTTTCTCCATTTACAAATAGGGGAACCACGATTTCCGATTTTACAGTAAAACTACAAGCGATATAATTGTCTTGAGCAGCCACATCTGGAACTACAAAATTTGTATTTGAAACCGCCACTTGACCACAAATTCCTTTTCCAAATGGAATAACGGTATGATCAGTTGGTGCGCCAACATAAGGCCCTAAATGTAAAGTTTGAGTTGTATGATTTGCAAAATAAAAACCAACCCAGTTGTAATGCGCAACATTTGATTCTAAAAGCGCACAAATTTGTTTCAACTTCTCTTCCCGAGAGGTGTTTTCAGTGTTTACAATTTCAATAATTAATGGTTGTAATTCTGTAAAAGTCATAATTTTAATTTTTACAAAAGTATTTAATTGCACTCATCTTTTTTTATATAAATTTGTTAAAAATTATAATTGTGAAGAATTATTGGATTCAATACAAACCATTTTTACTTTTCTTAGTTAAATTTATTTTTTCCTATTTGATTTTAACCGTTGCCTATCAATATTATTTAAATCAATTTGACATAAAAAATAATGAAGTTGACAGTTTTACAAAGTTGGTTACATCCCAAGTTGAACAAGTTCTTTTGTTCTTCAATGGTGATGCGCACATCGAGCTTCATGCTTCCGAACCTAGTTATAAGTTTTTTTATAATGGCAAATTTGTTTCAAGAATTATTGAAGGGTGCAATGCTTTAAGTGTAATTATTTTATTCATTTCTTTTATAATAGCATTTTCAGGAAAAATCAAAAACACGATTTACTTTATTTTAGCAGGTAGTTTTATCATTCATATTTTAAATATTACAAGAATTGCGCTTTTAATGGTTGCCTTTTATAATTTTCCTAAAGCCAATTTTATTTTACATGACATATTATTTCCATTAGTTATTTATGGAACTGTATTTATTTTATGGATAATTTGGGTAAATAAATTTTCATTCTATGCTAAAGAAACTGCTAAATAATAAAATCAAATTTTTTGTTTTGTTTTTATTGGTGCTTGTTTTAGCATCAATTAGAATATTTGAAAAATCTTTATTCTACGATCCATTTTTAGACTATTTCAAAGCGGATTTCACTAATTTACCTCTACCAATTGCAGACAAATTGAACTTGTCATTAAGTTTGTTTTTCAGGTATTTCTTAAACGCAATTATTTCTGTAGCTTTTATTCAAATAGCTTTCAAGGACATTAATTTTACTAAATTTACTTTTGTTTTATATGGCCTTTTATTTGTAATTTTAATACTAGCATTCTGGATTGTTTTAGCATTTTTTGCTGATGAAAACAAAATGGAATTGTTTTATATCCGAAGGTTTTTAATCCAACCACTATTTTTATTATTATTTATTCCTGGCTATTTAATTCAAAAACGGGTAAATTAATTTTATCACAATATTAATTTTCATTTTATTTTATCGTTTACCTTTGCATTATGAATTTTCGAAAACACATTTGTATACTACTTGCGCTTATATTGTTGGTTTCCAACATAGGATTTGCATTTAATGTACATTATTGTGGTGATCAAATTTCTTCAATTTCATTCAAAACTTCAGTATCTTCAAATGAAATTGAGAAAAACTGCTGTGGAGAAATAGAAAAAAAATCGAATTGTTGCGATAATAAGGTACTCCACTTTCAGAAAAAATCGGAAACATCATTATCACATTTCTTTTTTCAAATGTCCAATCTTCAAATATCTAAAAATGATTGGAAACCAAATTTTATATTACCAATAACGAATTTTAAAATAAATTCAATCCCAACTTATTTTTGTGATGCAAATGCACCACCTTGCTTTAAGTTGTACTCCCAATATATTTTCTACGCTTAATTTTCATGTTTTGAAAGTTAATCACTTTTCATGTGGTTTAAAATCATTCTAAACATAAAAATTATAAAAATGCAAAAACAAATTTCATTTCTTTTAATGCTGTTTTTTTGTTCCTATATTTCTTTTTCACAAGATACTTTGAAGGAAATTAAAGTTCAAAATTCGAGTAAGAGTTTGCAAAAATCATTAAAACTTACTGCAAATACTACATTACTTTCAAGTAAAGAATTATTGAAGGCGGCTTGCTGTAATTTAGCTGAGAGTTTTGAAACCAATCCGTCAATTGATGTCAATTTTTCAGATGCTTTAACGGGAACCAAACAAATAAAAATGCTAGGTTTAACAAGTCCATATCTAATGATTACTGAGGAAAATATTCCGTCGGTTCGTGGCGCTTCACAGGCTTATGGGTTAACTTTTACACCTGGAACTTGGGTTGAAAGTATCCAAATCACCAAAGGCGCCGGAAGCGTTGTTAACGGATATGAGAGTATTTCAGGTCAAATAAACACCGAATTAATTAAGCCAATCAAAGACATTCCTTTTTTTCTAAATACTTATGGATCTACCGATTCTCGATATGAATTAAATACTCATTTTAATAAAAAAATATCAGACAAATGGAGTTCTAGTTTGTTCATTCATGGTAATACTAGAATCGCCAAATATGACATGAATAATGATGGATTTTTAGACAATCCATTGGCAAAACAAATCAATATTTTAAATCGTTGGCAATACACAAATGCTCAAAAAGGTTGGGTTAGTTTTGTAAATTTTCGATACATGAATGACAAAAAACAAACCGGACAATTGGGGTTTGTGCCAAATCGGGATCGACTTACAACTAATTTTTGGGGTTCGGAAATTAATACTGAAAGAGTTGATGTTTCTACTAAAGTAGGTTATGTTTTCCCTGAAATGCCTTTTCAAAGTATCGGTTTCCAAAACGCTTATAATAGTCATAATCAAGAGTCTTATTTTGGTTTGAACCAATACAATATCAAACAAAAAAGTTATTATTCCAACTTGATTTTCAATTCAATTATCGAAAATACAATGAATAAATTCTCAACTGGATTTAATTTTGCTTATGATAATTATGGGGAGTTTGTGAATCTCAAAGATTACAGTAGAACTGATAATTCCATAGGAACGTTTTTTGAATACACCTATGATAACACTAGTAATTTCAGTGTTATATTAGGAGGTAGAGTCGATAATCACAATCGGCTTGGAACTTTTTTTACTCCTCGATTGCACATTCGATACAACCCATGGGAAAAGGGTGTAATTCGTTTTTCAGCTGGTCGCGGAATACGTAGCGCCAATATTTTTGCTGAAAACCAACAACTTTTTGGGAGTTCAAGAACCTTCGAAATTTTGAATTCAAATGGAAAAATATATGGATTAAATCCAGAAATAGCATGGAATTACGGACTCAGTTTTTCTCAAAAATTTCTACTTTTTAATAAAAATGGAGATATTGGGTTTGATTTCTACAGAACTGATTTTCAAAACCAAGTGGTGGTGGATTTGTATCAAGGACCCCAAAAAGTATTATTTTATAATTTGAATGGCAAGTCTTTTGCAAACAGTTTGCAATTTGAGTTTAATTATGAATTGGCGAAGCACTTTAATTTGAGAACAGCTTATAAATATTATGATATTCAAACGGATTATCAGTATGTTACCCAAGAACGGCCTTTGCAAGCCAAACATCGTTTTTTTGGAAATTTGGAATACCAAACTCATTTATTAGATGATGGAAAACAATGGAAGTTTGATTTTACCATAAATTGGCTTGGAAAACAAAGATTACCAACTACCATTTCCAACTCTGCTATCGACTCAATGCCAGATTATTCACCTTCTTTTTCAGTAATGAACATGCAAATTTCTAGAATATTTTCTAGTACCTTTGAAATATATGTGGGAGGAGAGAATATTGGAAATTACAAACAAGAAAAGGCAATATTAGGCAGTAGCAATCCTTTCGGCTCTAATTTTGAGACCTCAATTATTTATGCGCCAATATTTGGGCAAATGTATTATGCAGGATTACGCTATAAAATTAAATGATTTCAATATCAATATCAATAGCAATATCAATATCAAATGCAAAAAAGAGAATTTTAAATCAAATAATAAATTAACAATTAAATCAGAAATTATGAAAAAATTATTTTTAGCAACAATCTTTATTTTAGGCGGATTTTCAATCCAAGCACAAGATAAATTAAATAAAAACGCCAAATATGAATTTGAGGTAAATGGAAATTGCGATATGTGTCAAGGCCGAATTCAAAAAGCGGCATTTTCAGTTTCAGGTGTAAAATCGGCCTCTTGGAGTGTTGAAACACATAAATTAAATTTGATATTAAACGAAGAAAAAGCCAATATTCTAGATGTAAAAAAAGCTGTAGCCAAAGCTGGATATGATACTGAAGAAGTGAAAGCGACCCAAGAAAATTACTCAAAATTACCTGGTTGTTGCCAATACGAAAGAAAATAAGGGTTACTATTGCGTTAATTTAATTTTAAATAACACTAATTAATTGTGTCTAATTTAAATTTTAGTTACTTTCACACCCTATACAAATTTTGTTGCTGACAAAGTAAACCAAATTATCTATGAATAAATTTGATTGGACTCAATTAGTAAATCCTGAGTTTTATATTACCCTTCAAATTGCAGGAATCCAAATTGGACTTTACATTGTCTTATTTATTGTTTTTGCTGAAACAGGACTTTTTGCAGGTTTTTTCCTTCCAGGAGATAGTCTTTTATTTTTATCTGGAATTTACGCTTCTGGTTCAGTTTTAGACGGAGTTTATCACCCAGGTTTAGTAGATCAATTTGTTCATATTAATAGCGATTTTTTAAATGTTCTAATATTAGTTTGTTTTGTTTCTATAGCAGGAATTCTAGGAAACATGGTTGGATATTGGTTTGGAGCAAAAAGCGGATACTATCTTTTTAAGAAAGAAGATTCCTTTTGGTTTAAGAAAAAATACCTAGTTCAATCTAAAGATTTCTTTGAAAAATATGGTGGTAAAGCCATTATTTACGCTAGGTTTCTTCCAATTTTTAGAACTTTTGCACCAATAATCGCGGGAATTGTAGAAATGGACAGGAAAAAGTTTATGTTTTTTAACATCGTAAGTTCCTTTTTATGGGCTTCTGTTTTGATTTTCTCAGGACATTATTTATTCGGAATATTCTTAAATTATGGAATTAATTTGAAAAATTACATAGAATATATTGTAATTGGTATCATATTAATTTCAACATTGCCAGTTCTATTGAAACTTTTGAAAAAGACGGTGGTTAAATAAAAAAAGAGGAAAATTAATGATTTTCCTCTTTTTTTTCCTTTACAATTTCTTAGAAACTTGAATTTTCCTTATTTCAGAAATTAATTGGCCATCATTATTAAAGCCTTCAATTAGTACATTTATTTCTGATTGATTCCCTTTTGGAAATGATATTTTAAGTTGATCTTCCTCTTTTTCAAATTTAAAAGTCTGCCAATATAAAGTTCCAAACGTGTAAAAATCCTTTTGTGATTCAAAAGTTGAATTTACAAAATTACTTTTTACAGCATAGCCATTGGTTACAATTAATGAATCATAATTGGTGCGATAGTAATTTTTCTTAATTCCTTTTTTAAGATAAATATTTATAGTCCCAAAAGTTCCTGCAAAACTTGAAGCGCCAGATTTATCAATATAAATTTCATCTACATCGGTCAAAAATAAACTGTACAATAAGTTCAAATCAAATACCAATTCATTATCGATGTAAACCGCCGGCGATGAGCCATTATCCATTAAAGCACCATTTCTTGGATTTTTAATGAATGCAGAATTATCCTCAGCGCTTATTCCGGTGCGATATCCATTTCTACCGATAAATTCCAATACATTTCCAAATGAATTTTCGTCTATTTTATAGGCTGTTGCAGTAATCGAACCTACCTCATTTTTATGGATAAAAATCTCTTTTTTGAAATTGTTTTTGATTTTAACTTCATTTAAATTAATCGTTTTATCGTTATTTTTTGAAGTTGAAAATATAATGTTATTTTCTATTTTTTCAATAGGACAATTAGATTCGTCAAAGTTAATAGGAAGTTTCACCAAAGTATCATTTCTAATTATCTTCAAATTCATTTTACAATATACAGCTGCTTTTTTTTCATTTAATAATTGAAACATAAAAACGGTTGAATCCTGAGCATAGTAATTATCAAATTTAAATTCGTTATTTTCATCAATAGTTGTTTCATCAAAAACCTTGTCTTTTAATGAAAGCAGCGCCAATTTATATTTAATCTTTGGATTTAATTTTTTCACTACCTTTCCGTAAATCGTAACTCCTTTTGTAAAACGATATTTCGTTTTTTCAGGTTCAGAAATCAAATCTTCCCATTTATATTTACTCTTATTTTGATTTAACATCAAAAGTTCGAGGTCGTTTTTTTTATTTTTGTTTTCAATATCAAAATAAGAATAGGTATTATTTTCTGGATGTTCCAATTGAGAATTCAAATAATATGTTCCTAAAATTGATTTTTGTTGATTGATACTTGCAGTTTCAGATGGTAAAATACTAACACTTAAACAGGTATTTTTAATGTCTATTTTGCCAAAAACAGAGATGCTATCATTTTCAATTTCTTTTGCATCAATTGAAACGGATGATTTATAAAGATTACCAATGAAAACCAATCGTTGAGCAATTTCCTTTAAATTTTCATCGATAACTCGAATTGTATTTACCCCTTCAGATAAATATTTTTTATCAAAATCTAGAATTTGTTCAGGTTCTTTATTACTAAACGAAAATGCTTTTTGAACAGAATTTGCATCTTGGTGAATCAATAAAATAAATTTTTTATTTTCAAATAAAGGAAAACTTTGAAGATTAGTATTCACAGAAATAGCCAAATGATTATTTGTTAAATTGTTATTATAAGTAATTTTTAAACCCGTTTCACTGGCAGTTGGAACAGGTTCGGAAATATTTAATTTATTGAAATTTATTTTGGCAGTGTATTTTTCATTTGGAATAGGAGTGAAGTTGAAATATCCATTTCCCATTTTGTTTGTTGAAAATTTAGTTACTTCTTGCAATTTAGAATCCAATATTACACCTTCACTAATAGCGATTCCGTTTTGGTTACAATCTTTAATATTTAAACCAACTTTATTATTAACCCCACTAATTAGTACTCCACTTTCAGGAAAAAAAGTAACTTTTGCAGTAGCAAAATTAATCTTATTTGAATCTAAATTGTAAGGTTCATTTTTGTCAAACACTTGAATTGTTTGAATAAAGGAATCGTCTTCTTTAAAGTTATTCATCCAATTCGTAAAAAAATGGAATTGGTATTTTCCAGGTTTGAATTTTTCAGTAAGTTGGAAAACACCATCAAATGTTCCGGCTATTGCAAAAAATAATTGTTTTTGAACTATTTCCTTTTTTTCATTGTAAATTACTAATTGAATATTGGTTGAATTTAAATAGGGAAGCCCCGTGTTTTTATTTAATACATAACCTTTTAAACCAATTGTCTCATCATTTATGTAAGTAGTTTTGTTAAAATGAACGTGAATAATTTCTCTTTCTTTTTGAAAATAATTCTCTAAACTTATTTTTATTTTCTCTGTATTTTCAATTGTTTGGCTGTAGGAGATTGTTAAAAATAGAAAACAAAAAAGGCTTAAATAAATTTTCATATGATTTTGATTTATCGAAGGTAATTGAAGTAATGTTTTTTTTAAGTAGGTAAATTTAATATTTATTTTGTGTCTTGATAATTTTATTTATAAAAAAAATCCGCTTCATTGAAGCGGATTTTAAATGGTGTGGGAAAAACATTACATCATTCCTGGCATTCCGCCTCCCATTGGGCTGCCGCCTGCATTTTCTTCTTTAATTTCTACTAAAGCACATTCGGTTGTTAAGATCATTCCAGCTACAGAAGCTGCATTTTCAAGGGCAACTCTAGTTACTTTTTTCGGATCAATAATACCTGCTTTTAGCATATCAACGTATTCATCAGTTTTAGCATTATAACCAAAATCTCCTTTACCGTCAGCTACTTTTGCAACTACTACAGATCCTTCAAGACCTGCGTTTTCCACAATAGTTCTTAAAGGTGATTCTACTGCGCGAGATATAATTTGAATTCCGGTAGCTTCATCTGCATTATCAGCTTTAAGATTTTTTAAAGAATCTTTGGCTCTTAATAATGCCACTCCACCACCTGCAACAATTCCTTCTTCAACAGCAGCTCTTGTAGCGTGTAAAGCATCATCAACTCTGTCTTTTTTCTCTTTCATTTCTACTTCAGAAGCAGCACCTACATAAAGAACAGCAACACCACCAGCTAATTTAGCTAAACGTTCTTGTAATTTTTCTTTGTCATAATCAGAGGTCGTAGTTTCCATTTGACCTTTAATTTGGTTCACACGATTTTTGATCATATCGGCATCACCAGCACCACTTACAAGAGTAGTATTGTCTTTGTCAATAGTTACTCTTTTTGCAGTACCCAACATTTCGATTGTGGTATTTTCTAAGGTATATCCTCTTTCTTCTGAAATTACCGTTCCTCCAGTTAAAATTGCAATATCTTCCAACATTGCTTTTCTTCTGTCACCAAATCCAGGCGCTTTTACTGCTGCAATTTTCAAAGCACCACGTAATTTATTCACTACCAATGTAGATAATGCCTCACCATCTACATCTTCAGCAATAATTAATAATGGTTTTCCTGATTGTGCTACAGGTTCTAAAACTGGTAACAATTCTTTTAATGAGGATACTTTTTTATCGTATAATAAAATGTAAGGATTTTCCAATTCTGCTTCCATTTTTTCTGGATTGGTAACGAAATAGGGAGATAAATAACCTCTATCAAATTGCATTCCCTCAACAACATCTACATAAGTATCGGTACCTTTAGCTTCTTCAACAGTGATAACTCCTTCTTTTCCAACTTTTGCGAAAGCATTAGCAATTAATTCGCCAATCACTTCATCATTATTGGCAGATATAGAAGCAATTTGTTTGATTTTTTCAGAATCGCTACCAACTACTTTTGCCTGTTTTGCTAAATCTGCAACGATAGTTTCAACCGCTTTGTCTATACCTCTTTTTAAATCCATTGGGTTTGCCCCAGCAGCTACGTTTTTCAAGCCTTCTTTTACAATTGCTTGCGCCAAAACGGTAGCGGTTGTGGTTCCGTCTCCTGCTAAATCATTAGTTTTAGAGGCTACTTCTTTTACCATTTGAGCCCCCATATTTTCTAAAGGATCTTGTAATTCAATTTCTTTAGCTACAGTTACTCCGTCTTTGGTTACATTTGGACCACCAAAAGATTTTCCAATAATAACATTACGTCCTTTAGGTCCTAAAGTTACTTTTACAGCATTTGCTAATGCATCAACACCACGTTTTAATCCGTCACGTGCTTCAATATCAAATTTTATATCTTTTGCCATTTTATGTTTATTTGTTTATTCGTTTATTTGTTGAACTGAATGTTATATGATAGCCAATATATCGTCTTCACGCATAATTAGATAATCTTTACCTTCTAATTTTAATTCTGTACCAGCATATTTACCATACAAAACGGTGTCACCAATTTTAACTGTCATAGTGTGGTCTTTAGTTCCAGAACCAACAGCTACTACTGTTCCTTTTTGAGGTTTTTCTTTGGCAGTGTCTGGTATAAAAATTCCAGAGGCTGTTTTTGTTTCTGCCGCTACAGGTTCAATTAGAACTCGATCTGAAAGAGGTTTGATGTTTAAACTCATAATAATATATTTAATTGTTTATTGAAATTCTATAAAATCTTATTTTCAGAAATTGTGCCAATGTATTAATTATGACAATTTTACCTAAAAAAAATGCCAGCGTTGACAGGCTGGCATTTTATATTTTGAAAAAATAATTATTTAGTTGCTGGAACTGCAGGTGCTGGAGCAGATTGTGCTGGAGCGTTTGGAGTTGCAGGAGTAGCAGCTGCTGGAGTTGCTTTTTGTGTTGTATCTATAATTTTAGAATCAGAATCTCCAAATGAATCTGTAAAACTTAAGTAGGAAAATAATACTAATGCGGTTAGAATCATCGCTAAGATCCAAGTGCTTTTATCTAAAAAATCAGTAGTTTTTTGAACTCCACCCATCATTTGAGATCCGCCCAATGATGAAGATAGTCCACCACCTTTAGGGTTTTGAACCATAATTACTACAATTAGTAAAAAACATACTATTGTTATTAATACTAAAAAAATTGAAAATGTACTCATTGTTATTTATTATTTTGTTGTAAAATCTTAATGTCCGAAATACGGTTTGCAAAGAAACTACTTTTTTCTGGATATTTCAAAATTAATATTTCATAAGCTTGTATAGCTTTGTCATATTTATGTTGCTCCAAATATACTCTAGCTAAGGTTTCAGTCATTAAATACGGACTATTTTCAGAACTTGGTTCTAATTTAAAGCTTGGTTCACCCTCTTTTTTAATTGGTGGAATTTTTGGATTCGCCTCAATAAATTTATCAATTAACGCTAATTTTTTCTGTTTTTCAGGATCAATTTGGGTAATTTTTTCTTCTTTTGGCGCTGTATTTTCTCTAACAATTGGATGAATTTTAGATAATTGTAACCATTCTTCAAACGAATATTTTTCTGTTAATGAAAAAACTAATGGTTTTCCAATATTCAATTTTTCTTCAATTGAAGAATCGGAATTGGTTTCTTCTGTTGGAGAGGCCTCTTTAATAGAAGTTATTATAGATTGCTCTAATGAATTCTCTCTCGAACCAATTTTCTCTTCTTTAAATATTAACTCGGTTGCATCTACATCAATTTCATTTATTTCAGCTAGTTTTTTCTCGTATAAATTTTTATCTATTCTAGTAAAAGTATCGGATATGATAAAATCGAATAAAATAGTTCTATCGGTTGTATGAGCTGCGGTATTTTTTAATTCATAATTATATCGAAAACTCGCTTCATTATACAACCCTTTCAATCGTAATGCTCTCGCACTTTGAAAATAAGGGAACTCGGCAACTATTTTCTCTAATGACGAAGTTTGCTTGTCATTAATAGCGTTGGGGTTGTTAATTAAAGTTAAGTATTCGGTTATATTCATTTTAAATAATCAGTTGATTACCATTTTGCTAACGATTCATTGAAAATATCTTGGGTGATTCTTTCAAAAATAATATCTAAATTTTCTGTCAGTTTTGCACCAACCAATTGGTTAGTCCCATCATAATCATTATAGAAAGAGAATCTTTTTTCGAAATTGTCAGCTTCTTTATTTTTGTTTGTAAATCTAACATTTACAGTAATTGATAACCTGTTTTGTGCCGCTCTTTGATCAGCAGTAGCCGTCATTGGGCTAACTCTATAATCCACAATTTCCCCTTCATAAACTAAATCTCCATTTAAATTTGTTAAGTTTAAGTTGGTTTGATTCTGAATTAAATTCTGCAATCTTTGTGTAAATACTCTTTCAATTCCAGGCTCAATTAATGGTGCGTTATTTTGAAAATAATTTACTTGAAAGGATTTTGCATCGATTTTTCCAGTTCCTGTAAAATTATAAACGGAACAACTACTGAATGTAATCAGTAATAAAAATGCGTTTATGAAGTGTATTTTTCTCATTTTAATTTCAAAATTCAAAGATATTCAAAAATAATTGACATTTAACAATTTCTGTTTTAAAGATCAAATTGCTTTATTTTTCTGTACAAAGTTCTTTCAGAAATTCCTAATTCATCTGCGGCAGCTTTTCTTTTGCCTTTATTTTTTTCTAATGATTTTTTGATCATTTCAATTTCTTTCTGTTCCAATCGAAGCACTTCTTCTTCTATATCTTCAACGGTTTCGGCTAAAAGATAGTTATCGCTATGATCTTTAAACTCTGCAATTTCAACTTTTTTATCGACAGTAATTAATGCTAAATCTTCTTGTTCTTCAAACTCAATTTCATTGTCATTTTCTTTATTACCATAAATTTTTTGAATCAAATTTTGGTTGGTTTCCTGCACCTTTGACGCTCCATTTTTCAGTAATTCTAAAGTCAGCTTTTTCAAATCGTGCAAATCACTCTTCATGTCAAAAAGTACTTTGTACAAAATTTCTCTTTCATCCCTAAAATCACTTTTGTTCTTTTTATCTTTTATTACCGAAGGCAAATTAGTGCTTTCATCAGGTAAATAAGATTGCAATGTAGCGGCAGAAATTTCACGATTGGTTTCTAAAACTGATATTTGTTCCGCTACATTTCGTAATTGTCGGATATTTCCACTCCATCGAAATTGCAACAATGCTTGAACCGCAAAATCATCTAATTTTATCGCCGGCATCTTATATTTATGAGCAAAATCAGACGCAAATTTTCTAAATAATAGGTGAATATCCTCTTTTCGCTCACGTAATGGCGGTAACGAAATATCAACCGTACTCAATCTATAGTACAAATCTTCTCTGAATTTTCCTTTATCTATTGCGTCAAACAAATTCACATTGGTGGCAGCCACAATTCTCACATTTGTTTTTTGAACCTGTGAAGAACCAACTTTAATAAACTCCCCATTTTCCAAAACACGCAACAATCTAACTTGTGTTGTCAATGGTAATTCGCCCACTTCATCTAAAAAAATAGTTCCTCCATCGGCTACTTCAAAATAACCTTCTCGAGTTCCTGTTGCTCCTGTAAACGATCCTTTTTCGTGACCAAAAAGTTCACTATCAATAGTCCCTTCAGGAATAGCACCGCAGTTTACGGCAATATATTTCCCGTGTTTTCTATGAGAAAGAGAGTGTATAATTTTTGGAATATTTTCTTTTCCAACACCACTTTCTCCTGTTACCAATACTGAAATATCAGTTGGTGCAACTTGAATCGCTTTTTCAATTGCGCGGTTTAGCTTTGGGTCATTCCCAATAATTCCAAACCGTTGTTTTGTTGATTGAATTGTTTCCATTTAATTTAATTGATAATTGATAATTAACAATGAACAATTAATTTTTCTTATTTTGAAATTATCAATTATTCATTGTCAATTATCTATTTATTTTAATTCATCTCACTTAATCCAACTGCTTCGCCTTTCAAAGTCCCACTCGTACAACTTAGAATTTTCACATTTACAAAATCACCAATTTTATAATTCTCTTTTGGGAAAACCACTGTAATACTTTGTGAATTTCTTCCCGAAAATTCGCTGTCCGATTTTTTTGAAACCTTTTCGATCAATACTTCTACCGTTTTTCCTATAAATTCTTCACTTCGAAACCAAGCGTGTTTTTGCTGTAAATCCACAATTTCTTGCAATCTTCGAGCTTTTATTTCTTCCGAAACATCGTCATCCATTTTGCGTCCAGCCAATGTTCCTGGGCGTTCAGAATACGAATACATATATCCGAAATTGTATTTTACATATTCCATCAAACTCAAAGTATCCTGATGATCTTGCTCCGTTTCTGTTGGAAAACCAGCAATCATATCCTGAGAAATCGAACAATCTGGAATTATTGTTCTAATCTTGTCAATCAAAGTCATGTATTCTTCACGAGTGTGCAAACGATTCATTTCTTTCAAAATTCTATTGCTTCCTGATTGAACCGGAAGATGAATGTGCTTACATATATTATCATACTTCGCAATAATGTGTAAAATACTTTCGTGCATGTCCTGCGGGTTAGATGTCGAAAATCGAATTCTCATTTTAGGAAATGCAATTGCCACCATTTCTAATAATTGATCAAAATCAACTGCTGTAGCCTTTTGCATTTCACTAGCATTTACAAAATCCTTCTTCAATCCACCGCCATACCATAAATAACTGTCTACATTTTGACCTAAAAGTGTAATTTCTTTAAAACCTTTATCCCATAAATCCTGAATTTCCGATAAAATACTTTGTGGTTCTCTACTTCTTTCACGACCTCTCGTAAATGGAACTACACAAAAAGTACACATATTATCGCAACCTCTAGTAATAGAAACCAAAGCCGTAATTCCATTGCTCATTAATCGAACTGGCGAAATATCACCATAAGTTTCATCCTTCGATAAAATCACGTTAATAGCATCCCGACCTTCCTCAACTTCATTCAATAAATTTGGCAAATCTTTATAAGCATCAGGGCCTACAACTAAATCTACAATTTTCTCTTCCTCTAAAAATTTGTCTTTCAATCGCTCCGCCATACATCCCAAAACACCTACTTTCATCTTCGGATTAATGCGTTTCACCGCATTGTATTTTTCCAAACGCTTGCGAATTGTTTGCTCCGCTTTGTCTCTAATCGAACACGTATTCACCAAAACCAAATCGGCTTCTTCTAATGTTTGCGTGGTATTGTAACCATCATTCAATAAAATAGAGGCCACAATTTCACTGTCAGAAAAATTCATAGCACAACCGTAACTTTCTATATAAAGTTTCTTTGTATTTTCGGCTTTTTGTTCTAAAACAAGACTTTCCCCTTGCTTACTTTCTTCAATCGTTTTTTCCATTATCCACTTTAAAGTGCAAAGATAATGCAATTCCAATAAATATGACAAGTTGTCAGCCCAAGAATTAACATTATATAGGTAGCTATTCCCGCTTTCCGCTACAAGTCCTCACAAAAAAGTGTGGTTTTGTGATTTTGTAATGAGCTTCTTCCAGTCGCTATTATAAAACCATAAAACCAAAAACACTTTTTTTGCTCCGGGCTTTCCTCTTCAATCAGGGCTATTGTGACGTTTTTTGTATTCAATTTAATTTTTTTTTTCATTTCAAACGCTCTTTATAAATGGGAGTTTTTCATGAATTTTTATACTTTTAAAAAATCAAAAGTGCAATATTTAAAAAAATCATATACTTTTGTCGCAGTTAAATACAATCCAATGACAAAGAATTTAGTAATCGTAGAATCTCCTGCAAAAGCCAAAACTATCGAAAAATTCCTAGGAAGTGATTTCCATGTGGAGTCAAGTTATGGTCATATTGCTGATTTACCATCTAAAGAAATTGGGGTAGATGTTGCCAATGGGTTCAAACCTAAATATGAAGTTTCTGCCGATAAAAAAGCATTGGTATCCAAACTAAAAACACTAGCTAAAAATGCCGATATGGTTTGGTTAGCAAGTGATGAGGACCGTGAAGGAGAAGCTATTTCTTGGCACTTAGCCGAAGAATTAAAATTGGATAAAAACAAAACTAAAAGAATTGTATTTCACGAAATTACCAAAACAGCTATTCTCAAAGCAATCGACAATCCTAGAGAAATCGATTATAATTTGGTAAACGCACAACAAGCTCGAAGAGTTTTAGATCGTTTAGTTGGATATGAATTGTCACCAGTTTTATGGAGAAAAATCAAAGGCGGACTTTCAGCGGGACGAGTTCAATCTGTTTCTGTACGATTAATTGTGGAAAGAGAAAGAGAAATCCAAAATTTTAATGCTGTTGCCACTTTTTCTATAGTTGCCGAATTTACTAACGAAGCTGGAAAAGCATTTAAGGCTAAATTGCCTAAAAATTTCAATACTAAAAAAGAAGCCGAAGATTTCTTAAATAAAAATATAGGTTCTACCTTTAAGGTAGCAGATTTAGAAACCAAGCCAACCAAAAAATCGCCAACTGGACCTTTTACTACTTCCACATTACAACAAGAAGCAGCAAGAAAACTATATTTACCTGTTGGAATTACCATGCAACTAGCACAAAAATTGTACGAAGCCGGACTCATTACTTATATGAGAACAGACAGCGTAAATCTTTCTAAAGAAGCAATGGATGCCGCTCAAGCAGAAATTACTAAATCTTATGGTGCTGAATTTTCTCACCCTAGAAATTTTGTCAATAAAAGTAAAGGGGCTCAAGAAGCGCACGAGGCAATTCGACCAACAGATATGACTCGACACACCGTAAATATTGATAGAGATCAAGCACGTTTGTACGATTTAATATGGAAAAGAACTTTGGCTTCTCAAATGAGTGATGCCAAATTAGAGAGAACCAACGTAAAAATTGAAGCCAATAATCACGGTGAAATTTTCACGGCTTCAGGCGAAGTATTGCTTTTCGAAGGATTTTTAAAAGTATATCTTGAAGGACATGATGATGATGAAGATGAGCAAGAAGGAATGTTGCCTTTGATGAAAGTTAATGAAAAATTAGATTGCAATTATATTACCGCAACCGAAAGATATTCAAGAGCAGCAGCGAGATATACCGAGGCTTCATTGGTAAAAAAATTAGAAGAATTAGGAATTGGGAGACCGTCAACTTATGCGCCAACCATTTCAACTATTATCAACAGAAAATATGTTGAAAAAGGAAATTTAGAAGGCCAAGAACGCAAATATGCTCAATTGGTTTTACAATCGGGCAAACTTTCAGAAAAAGTACTAAAAGAAAATACAGGTTCAGACAAAGGTAAACTAGTGCCAACAGACATTGGAACCATAGTTACTGATTTCTTAGTTAAAAATTTTGGAACTATTTTAGACTATAATTTCACTGCAAAAGTCGAACAAGATTTTGATGAAATTGCTGAAGGAAATGTGAATTGGACTAAAATGATGCAAGAATTTTATGATAAATTCCATCCTTCAGTTAAAGAAGTTGAAGAACATGCAGAAAGAGAAAGCGGAGAGAGAATTTTAGGTATTCATCCAGAAAGCGGAAAACCAATTTCGGTTCGTTTAGGGAAATTTGGACCAATGGCTCAAATTGGTGCCCCAGACGACGAAGAGAAAAAATTCGCGAGCCTAATGGCCGATCAAAACATTGGTAATATTTCACTTGATGACGCTTTAAAACTATTTTTATTGCCTAAAAATTTAGGTGTATATAAAGGAGAAGAAATTGAGATCAATAACGGGCGTTTTGGTCCTTACATTAAATTTGGAGCCGCATTTATTTCATTACCAAAAGGCGAAAACCCTACTGATGTTTCCCTAGAAAGAGCACAAGAATTAATTGACGAAAAAACACTTGCTGACGCACCAATAGCAGTATATAAAGGTGAAGGAGTTCAAAAAGGTGTTGGACGTTTTGGTCCTTTTATAAAATGGAATGGGGTGTTTATCAATGTAAGCAGAAAATACAATTTTGATAATTTATCACAATCAGATATTGAAGAATTAATTGAAGATAAATTACAAAAAAACATTGATAAAGTACTTCATGATTGGAAGGAAGAAGGTATTGTTGTAGAAAAAGCACGTTGGGGAAGATCGGTAATCCTAAAAGGGAAATTAAAAATAGAATTAGGAAAAGAAATTGACGCCACAATTTTATCTTTAGCTCAAGTTCAAGAAATAATTGCTAAAAAAACACCTGCTAAGAAAACGGCAGCAAAGAAGGCTCCAGCTAAAAAAACGTTAGCCAAAAAAGCAGTCACAAAAAAGAAATAAGAATAGTTCATAACATCAGTCCCCCTTCCTTCGGAGAGAGTTGGGAAAAGGAAAAGAAATAGTATAAATGGAATTTGATTTTTTAAAACCTTTAAGCAACGAAGTTCTAGAACTCATAAATGGATTAAATTCCCAACATTTAGGGAGTAAAATCGTATTGCACACCAGTGAACAATTTCCTGATCTTAATAAAATTAAAATTGCAATAATTGGAGTTCTAGACAATAGAGGAGATTCTAAAGCGATTTCCGATGTGGATTTGACTGCTATTAGAAAAGAATTTTATTCACTTTATCCTGGAAATTGGGAAGCTTCAATAGCTGATTTAGGAGATATTTTACCAGGAAATTCTATTGAAGATACTTATTTTGCATTAAAAAGTGTTGTTTCAAGTTTGATAAAAAACAAGATTATTCCTATTGTAATTGGTGGCTCACAAGATTTAACCTACTCAATGTATCGTGCTTATGATGAGCTGGAACAAATGGTTAATTTGGTAGCTATTGACAGCAAATATGATTTAGGAAAAGAAAGTGACCCAATATCTTCAAGCTCTTATTTAACCAAAATAATAGTAGAAGAACCAAATAATTTATTCAATTATTGCAATATTGGCTATCAAACTTTTTATAATTCTCAAGAAGAAATTGATCTAATTGAGAAATTGTTTTTTGATGCTTATCGCTTAGGAGATATTTGCAATAATATAGCTTTGGCTGAGCCGGTTTTTAGAGATGCCGATTTAGTAAGTATAGATTTAGGGTCAATAAAATCGTCTGATTCAGGAAATTTTATTAAATTTGCGCCCAATGGGTTTAACGGAAAGGAAATTTGTTCCCTAGCTCGTTATGCTGGAATTAGTGATAAAGTGACCTCATTTGGTTTGTTCAATCACGGTAATTCCGAACAAGAATCGATTTTGATTTCGCAAATAATGTGGTATTTTATCGAAGGATTTCATTACAGGTCTAATGAATATCCATTTGGAAGTAAAGACAATTATTTGAAGTATATCGTGCCTTTAGAGGAGGAAGAATTAGTTTTTTATAAAAGTGATAAAACAGAAAGATGGTGGATTGAAATACCATTTATTTCACATTTGAATAATAAATTAAAAAGAAACTCGTTATTACCTTGTTCACACGATGAATATATCGTGGCTTGTAATAATGAAATGCCTGAAAGATGGTGGAAAGCACAAAGGAAAAGTATTATTTAACAAATAGTTAAATTAAGAATAGTTTAAAAATTGCGTTTACAAGCTTTTTTTAATCAAAAATAATTGTTTTTTATGAAAATATTAAATAGGTTTACGCCCTCAAATACAAAAACACACATAATACAAACGCATATGAAGAAGTTTATTGCATTTACCGCAATTTTATCCTTTCTTGTTAGCTGTGGCGGCTCAAGTGATAAGGGTGAGTTAGTTGGGGTTAAAGGAAAAAAATGGCATCCAGAAAAACCTTTTGGGATGACTTTAGTTCCTGGTGGTGCATTTATTATGGGTAGATCTAGTGATGATCAAGCTAATAGCCAAGATGCGAATACAAAAACAGTTACTGTTCGTTCTTTTTATATGGACGAAACTGAAATCAGTAATAGTGAATACCGTCAATTTGTAGAATGGGTTAAAGATTCAACTATCAGAGTTCGTTTAGCAAATTTGGCAGAAGAAGAAGGTAAAGAAGCTCCTGCCAATGGTAAAAGTTCTAGTAAAACAGGAAGTATTGGAGATTTTGCTTACAATAATCCGGATCCTGCCAAAAATCCAAAAGCGACAGCTTATGATAAATACATGTATGATAAATACACTACTATGGATGAAAAAGATATAGTAAAAAAATTAAATCATAAAGTTAAATTAATTAAGGCAACCAATAAATACCCAGATGAATTCTATTCACAAGTAATGGATTATATGTATTTACCAGAAAAAGCTTCTTACAATGGTTTGAAGACTATGGATGTTAGTAAATTGATTTTCCGTTACACCTGGATGGATCTGCATGAAGCTGCAAAAGCGAAAAGAGGAACACCAAGACAGAAATTTATTAAAGACACGTCTCATGTTATCTATCCTGATACAACTGCGTGGGTAAAAGATTTTAATTATTCGTTTAACGAGCCAATGCACAATGATTATTTTTGGCATCAGGCCTACGCCAAATATCCAGTAGTTGGAGTTAATTGGTATCAAGCAAGAGCTTTTTGTGCGTGGAGAACGATGTATAAAAACGCCTACATAAAAAAGAAAAAAGGAAGAGATCAGGTTAATTCATTTAGATTACCATCAGAGGCAGAATGGGAATTTGCAGCTAGAGGAGGTTTAGAATCAGGAATGTATCCTTGGGGTGGTCCTTACACAAAAAATGACAGAGGTTGTTTCTTAGCAAATTTTAAACCTAATAGAGGTGATTATGCTGCAGATACTGCATTATATACTGTAGAAGTTAAATCGTATGATCCAAACGGATATGGACTATACAATATGGCAGGAAATGTAGCCGAATGGACTTCCGATTCTTATGAAAGTGCTTCTTATGAATTTACGTCAACAATGAACCCATCTGTTCAAGACATTAAAAATAAAAGAAAAGTGGTTAGAGGTGGTTCATGGAAAGATGTAGCTTATTATATTCAAGTAGGAGCTAGAGATTTTGAATATGCAGATACCGCTAGAAGTTATATTGGATTTAGAACAATTCAAGATTACATGGGTACTCAAACAACAGGAAATTTAACAAAAAAATTCAAACAATAAACAATTAAACATTAACTAAACTAAATTTTTTTTATTATGGCATTAATACCAAAAAAAACAATGAACTTTGCTTACGGAATGGGAGCAGCAGTAGTAATCGTAGGAGCTTTATTTAAAATTCAACACTGGACTGGAGCAAGTCAATTGCTTATTGCTGGATTATTAACAGAAGCATTCATTTTTGGATTGTCAGCATTTGACCCAGTTGATGTTGATTACCACTGGGAAAATGTTTACCCTCAATTATTAGATGCAAATGCTGCACCTGCTAAAACAAACAAAGCTCAATCTGGTGCTGATGGCGATGCTGAAGGAATGTTGTCTAAAAAATTAGATGCTATGTTGAAAGAAGCTAAAATTGATGGTCAATTAATGGAAAGCCTAGGAAACAGTATCAAAAACTTTGAAGCAGCTTCTAAAACTATTGCTCCAACTGCAGAGTCATTGGCTTCTACAAAAAAATATAGCGATGAATTAACATTAGCTGCAACTCAAATGGAGTCAATCAACGCATTGTACAAAATCCAATTGGATAGCGCTTCTAAAACAACTCAATTAAACGAAGAAGTTGCTGAAAATAGTGTTAAATTAAACCAACAAATGCAATCATTAACTTCTAACTTGTCTTCATTGAACAATGTATATGGAGGAATGCTTTCTGCAATGAGTAACAAATAATAATTAGTTTTTTAACTATATTAATTAACACTAAAACTAATTAGAAAAAATGGCAGGAGGAAAATTAAGCCCAAGGCAGAAGATGGTGAACCTGATGTATCTGGTTTTCATCGCGATGTTAGCATTAAATATGTCCAAAGAAGTATTAAAAGCTTTTGGACGAATGAATGAAAAATTTGAAGATGTAAATAAGTTCTCTGAAGAGTATAATACTAGTTTATTTTCTACTTTAGAAACAAAAGCTTCTGAAAATCCAGCACAATTTGGAACTCCTTTTGCAAGAGCTAAAAAAGTGCAACAAATCTCGAAAGAACTGTACACTTATTTAGGAACACTTAAAAGTGATGTAACAAAAGAATTTGAAAGACAAAAAGACGGTCAACTTCCATATGAGCAAATGGACAAAGGTAGTTACATCGATGAGAGTTGGTTTGAAGGAGATGGATATTCCCCAAAAGGAAAAGAAATCATGGCCAAATTGGAAGATTATAAAAAACAAATTGCTGCAGTATTTGGAGTAGATGTTAAATATAAAATCATCATTCAAACATTGAACAAAAAATTTAATTTTGAAAACGTAAAAGATGATGAAGGTATTTCAAATAAATACTTAGCGTATCATTTTCAACTTTTTCCGGCAATTGCCTCAATTGCAAAATTGACAAGTATTCAAAACGATGTTAAGTCTGTAGAGCAAGATATTTACAATGCATTAATTGGAAATACAACAGCTCAAACAGCTTCTATGAAAAACTACAAAGCAATTGTAATCATGGATAAATCTTTATTTTTCCAAGGTGAAACTGTAACTGGTAGAGTAGTTTTAGGAAGATATGATGAAACTACGGTTCCAACTTCTGTAAGCGTAGGTGGAGCGAGTATTTCAATGGAAAATGGACAAGCGGTATTTAAATTAAGCGCTGGTGCTGTTGGAGATCATGATATTAAAGGTAAATTTACTTTTAAAGAAGACGAAAAACTAATTCCTATTGATATTGAAGGTAAATATGCAGTTGTTCCAAAACCCAATAAAGCAACAGTTTCATCGGATAATATGCAAATAATTTATCAAGAAGTTGATAATCCAATGTCAATCTCTTTTAGTGGTATACAAAGTAATAATGTTACGGCATCTGCAGTTGGATTGACAAAAGATGGAAATGACGGAAAGTATAAATGGAATGTGGGTAAATTCAAAGAAAAAACAATTTCTGTAACAGTAAATGCTAAACTACCTGATGGTAAAATGATATCTGATAAACAATCTTTCAAAGTAAGACCGGTTCCTAAACCAGCTCTAACAATAGGTGGTGATTCTGGATTAAGTATTGGAAAAGCTGCTGATCTTTTTGATGCACCTCTAGGAATTGAATTTGGTACTTTTGGACAGGGTTACAAAATTAGTGGATTAGTTACTAGTGTTACTCTTTCTGTTGCAGGTAAGCCATATTCTATACCAGGAGAACCTGGTAAAGTTTCCATTTCTTCAGACCCTAAAGCAGTTGCAGCTTTAAAAGCGTTACCAAAAGGAGCAACAGTTTATGTTACAGCAACTTACAAGCAGAATAATGGTGCAATTAAAAACGATGCTTACGCCTGTACATTTAAAATAAATTAATTTTATTATTATGGATAAAATATTGAAATTTTCTTTTGTATTAATTTTATTAGCTTCCCATGTAAATGGCCAGTCAAATTTATTAAACGCCAAAACTCCTCAACAAATTGGAGTAAAATCAGATGATCAAAAAAAGTATGATAATACTAAACCATTAGAATATGGTTATATTGATGATCGTGATGTTATGTTTGGAAAAAAAGTTTGGGAAACTATTGATCTTAATGAGAGAATTAATTTTCCATTGTATTATCCATTAACATCAAAATTAGATCGTTTGTCTTTATTTGAAGTATTAAGGCAATATGTTAATAATTCTCCTGAAGACAAAATTAAAAACTTTGTTTTTGAAGGAAATGATGATTATTTTAAATTACCAATAGGAAAAAAAGATATTGAAAAAAAATTCAAAGACAGAGGTTTAGTTGATGGTGTTTTAGATACTATTAATGAAAAATATAATCCTAAAAAATTGAACCCAGGAACATTAGATTTTGATTTGCTTATAGATAACTTAATTAAAGAAAAAAAACTTTCAAGAAAACAATTTGTCGAAGTAGAGATAGAATCTAGAGATATTAAATCATATGCAATTCAAGGGTATTGGTATTTTGATAAAAGGTTAGCTGAATTAAAATATAGACTAGTAGCAATCGGACCACGTGCTACTCCTGCTGATGTTAAAGTAAATGCCGAAAAAAACAAGAAAAAAATTCAAGCAGATGCTAAACAAAAAGCAAAAGATGATGGTGAGCGTCAAATGACTCAACAAGAAGATGAAGATATGCAAAAAGCTATGGCAAATGAAGATAAAAATTCAGAACCAACAATTTTGTTTTGGATTTATTACCCGTCTATAAGAAGTGTATTAAAAAAACAAAATTCATTTAATGACAGAAATAGTTCTAAGCCCGTCAATTTTGATGATTTATTAGTATCAAGACATTTTAATGCTGTTATTTACAGAGAAGAAAATGTAAATGATGATAGATCAATAGCTGACTATAAGCCCAACAATGCATTAGATCAATTGTTAGAAGCGGAACGTGTTAAAGAAAAAATTCGTGATTACGAACACGATATGTGGAATTATTAAAATTTCAAATTATATAGGATAAACCTTTTAGACTTAATTGTTTAAAAGGTTTTTTTTTGCTTATTATTTTATATTATATTTAAAAACTTATATTTGTTAATTATCAATTTAAATAATCTATATGAAACAGCTATTGTATTTTATTAGTTTGGGTTATTCAACTTTAATCTTTTCACAATGTATTGTTGGGAATTGTGAAAATGGAGAAGGCACCTATATTTATAAAGACAAAACTAAAGTTACTGGTCAATGGAAAGACAGAAAAGCTAACGGAAATTGTCAAATTTTTTATGCTGATGGTGCTGTTTATAACGGTGAAATGAAAGACAATGAAATAAACGGTATCGGCAAATTAGTCACTAAGGAAAATGTAATTTTTGAAGGTTCATTTGTAAAAGGCAATCTAAATGGTAAAGGAAAAACAATCTATCCTGATGGTTATGAATTGGAAGGTAATTTTGTCAATGACACTTTAAATGGAATAGGAAGTATTAAATATTCTGATGGATCTTTATATAAAGGAGAAATACTAAATTTCACAAAAAATGGTCGCGGAATTTTAAAAAAATTAAATGGCGATACCTTTGAAGGTAGTTTTAAAAATGATAATATTCATGGTGAAGGAATTTGGAAATATGCAAAAGGAGGCACTTTAAAAGGAACTTGGGTTGAGGGGAAATATATTTCAGGACCAACTATTTCAAACAAAAATGAGAATAAATTAAACTTGATACCAACAGAAGGTGGAGTATTTGAATTGAATGTCACCTTTAATAGAGTATTAAAAATAGATATGATTCTTGATACAGGAGCCGCCGAAGTTTTTTTAACTCCAGATATTGTTCTTACATTGTATAAAGCAAAAACTATTGGACAAGAGGACATTTTAGAAGGAGGATATTTTATGGATGCAAGTGGTAATGTAAATAAAAGTGTTCGTTTTAATATGAAAGAAATTAAAATAGGATCAATTACAATTGAAAATGTGACTTGTGGAATCAATACTAAATTAGATGGTGTTAATTTATTTGGGCTTAGTGCTTTAAAAAAATTGAAGAATATTAAATTTGATTTTACAAATAATACCTTAGAGATTGAATAATTAATTCAACAATTAACTTTTATAAATGATAGATTATCTAATTGTTGGTTCTGGTTTAGCTGGTATTTCGTTTGCCGAAACTGCCATGCAAAATCAGAAATCGATTCTAATTATTGACAATCAATCGCAAAGTTCTTCTTTAATTGCCGGTGGACTTTATAATCCTGTTATTTTAAAACGTTTTAGCGAAGTTTGGCAAGCCGAACAACAATTAGAAGTTTTAGATACTTTCTATCAAAAATTGGAATTGAAATTGCATATTAAAGTAGATTATAAAATTCCTATTCTACGTAAATTCTTTTCTGTTGAAGAACAAAACAACTGGTTTACCGCCTCTGATAATAAAATGCTAGCTCCTTTTTTATCATTAGATTTAGTGAAAACAAAATATCAAGGAATTAATTCCCCTTTTGATTATGGTGAAGTACTACAAACCGGTTATGTTGATACTAAATTGTTATTGGCAGCCTACAAGAAATATTTATTAGAAAACAATCTCTCACTTCAAGAAACTTTCGATTATCAATCCATTCAATTTCATGATGATTTTATCGAGTACAAACAATTAAAAGCAAAACATATCATTTTTGCGGAGGGTTTTGGATTACACGCTAATCCTTATTTCAATTATTTACCATTAGATGGCACAAAAGGGGAGTTGTTTATAATTAAAGCTCCACAACTTAATTTGGATGTAATTATCAATACAAGCGTCTTTATTTTGCCTTTAGGGAATGATTTATTCAAAGTAGGTGCAACGTATAATTGGCAAGATAAAACCAACATTCCCACTGAAGATGGAAAAAAAGAACTCCTAGATAGAATTCATGAAATTCTAGATTGTGAGTTTGAAATTCTAGATCATTTTGCGGGTGTTAGACCAACCGTGAGAGACAGGAAGCCACTTATTGGAACTCATCCTAAATTTCCTCAATTGCATTTATTAAACGGTCTTGGTACTCGTGGCGTTATGTTAGGACCCTCGATGGCAATCGAATTATTTGATTCAATAGAACATCAAAAACCGCTGGATAAGGCAATTGACATTAAAAGATATGAGAAGAAAATGTAGTTATTGTTTGAAATTCTCGTCGTAATCAACAAACATATTGATGTATATATTTCTAGATAATCTCAATACATATGGAAATCCAACGACCATTGAAATAATAATTGTTATAAAAGCTTGCTTCATACTAGAACTACAAAATACATATGATATTATAAAGGCAGCAACTCCAACTGCAACATTTAAAGCATAACTCACATACATTGCCCCATAAAAAAAGGAAGGTTCAATTTGATATTTTAAACCGCAGTGTCCACAATATTCATTCATTGATAGGATTTTTGTCAATTTGAGCATGTTTTTTTCCTTATACATACTTTCATTTTGACATTTAGGACAACTTCCTGTTAAAATACTATTTAATTTGGATCCTTTTTTTAACATTTGCAAAAAATTTTAAATTACCGTTTTTCGGTATGCAAATTTAATCATACAATTTTAAAATAAATCATAATAAATGCTTAATATACATAACTTATCAGTTTCTTTTGGAGGTACTTATTTATTTGAAGAAGTGACCTTTCGATTAGGCGCTGGTGACCGAGTAGGTTTAGTTGGTAAAAATGGTGCTGGAAAATCTACAATGTTAAAAATATTAGCTAGAGATTTCGCTCCAGATTCTGGTGTGATTTCACAAGAAAAAGAAGTTAAATTGGGTTTTCTTCGTCAAGATATCGATTTTGAACATGGAAGAACTGTTTTGGAAGAAGCCTATGAAGCATTTACAGAAATTAAAATTGTAGAGAAAAAGCTGGAGCAAATAAACCATTTATTGGTAACTAGAACCGATTATGAAAGTGACGAATACAGCCAAATCATTGAAGATTTATCCGATTATACGCATCGATTTGAGTTATTAGGAGGCTATAATTATGTAGGTGATACCGAAAAAATATTATTAGGGTTAGGATTTAAAAGAGAAGATTTCAATAACCAAACGGAAACTTTTTCAGGGGGTTGGAGAATGAGAATTGAATTGGCAAAATTATTATTACAATCCAATGATGTTTTGTTACTCGATGAGCCTACGAATCACCTGGATATTGAAAGTATCATTTGGCTAGAAAGCTTCCTAAGAAATTATCCTGGAGTAGTGGTAATTGTCTCACACGATAAAATGTTTTTGGATAATGTTACCAATAGAACTATCGAAATTTCATTAGGAAAAGCCTACGATTTTAATAAGCCGTATTCTGAATATTTAGAATTACGTCATGAAATTCGAGAGAAACAATTGGCTACACAAAAAAATCAGGCCAAGAAAATTGAAGAAACAGAAAAACTAATTGAAAAGTTTCGCGCTAAAGCCTCCAAAGCTTCTATGGCGCAATCCTTAATCAAGAAACTAGATAAAGTAGAACGAATTGAAGTGGATGAAGATGATAATTCAGTAATGAATATCTCTTTTCCGGTGTCGAAAGTACCAGGAAAAGTGGTTATTGAAGCCGAAAAAGTTACCAAAAGTTACGGAGACAAAACCATTTTAAAAGACATTTCACTTTTAGTTGAACGTGGAAGTAAAATTGCATTTGTTGGTCAGAATGGCCAAGGAAAATCTACTTTCATCAAAGCAATTGTAAATGAATTCGAGTTTCAAGGGGAAATTAAATTAGGACACAATGTACAAGTTGGTTATTTTGCTCAAAATCAAGCGGAATATTTAGATGGTGAAATTACGTTGCTACAAACCATGGAAGACGCTGCCAATGACACTAACCGCTCTAAAGTTCGCGATATGTTAGGTTCTTTTTTATTCCGAGGGGATGACGTTGAAAAAAAGGTGAAAGTGCTTTCTGGAGGAGAACGAAACCGATTGGCATTATGTAAATTGCTGCTGCAGCCGATTAATGTTTTAGTGATGGATGAGCCTACGAATCACTTGGATATTAAATCTAAAAATGTTCTAAAAGCAGCCTTGCAAAAATATGAAGGTACGCTATTATTGGTTTCTCACGATAGGGATTTTCTTCAAGGAATGTCGAATTTAGTTTACGAATTTAAAGACCAAAAAATCAAAGAATATTTGGGGGATGTAAATTATTTCCTTGAACAGCGCAATTTGGAAAACATGCGTGAAGTGGAGAAAAAAGACGTTGCAAAACAAGATTCTTCTAAAGAAAATAACAAAGCTTCCTATGAAGACCAAAAGAAAAACAAGTCACTTTACAACCGTTTAAGCAAAATAGAAAGTCAGATTAAACAATTGGAAATTGACATTCAGAATGACGATAAAATGGTTGCTTCAAATTATGATAAGCATATTGAAAATGCCGACTTTTTTAAAGCTTATAATAAAAAGAAAGCCGATTTAGAACAATTACTTTTTGATTGGGAAGTAGTTCAGGAAGAAATTGATAACCTATAGTTTACTTAAAAGGATTTCTTTCTATCCATTCCACTTTAGGTTCAAAATAGTGAAATAATTTAGGGATAAATAAATTGATTAAACGATTGTTGTGCCTCATAAACCCATGTAAATCCTCAGGATTAGCACCCACAGAACTTTTTATTTCTAAAGCTGTTCGAGCAAAAACGATTCTTTTAAAACCTTTATTAATAGAATAACCAATCATATCGTACAGCATATTCAAATACAACATTCGCTCTCGTTGGCATTTTTCATCGTAACCTAGAAAATACGTGTCAATGTCATTTCCGTTTTTTATCAATGTATTAAAACCAATTAAAGTTTCGTCTTTAAAATAACCGTAAAATAAAAATTTGTCATTCAACGATTTTTTGAAAATTTCGAAATGATCTTTATTTAGGAAAAAAGTATTGAAAGGTGCTTTTTCAGCAACATTTAAATACAATTCGACAATTCGATCTTTATAATTTTCGATGTCTTCTAATGAAAATTTTCGTTTGGTAATTCCTTCCGATTTTTTACGAGCACGTTTAAATTGGTCTCGATATTTCTTATTTAAATCTGATACATAATCATCAAAAGTATGCCAATGCTCTTTAATATTAAAAAGCATGTTAGGTTGCGTAGTAAATTTGTAAAACGAAGTAAATTCGGGTAATTCGAATAAAGGAATTTGAAATTCAGGAAAATCTTTGTAAATAACTAAGTGAACTTTTTGCCCATTTTTCTCAATTTGTCTTTGCAATTCCTCGACCGCTTTATAAAGTAAACTCACTAATTCTTTAGCAGGAACTTCTTTAGAAAAACAAAACGTATTTTGCCCGGTTAAGGTATTATTACCAACAACAAGTACGTTGGAACTAAAATTTTTGAACACAACAGTTCTAATTTTATTTTTAATACAATTATCTCTTTCACCATAAGAATTCACCAAACTCAGATTATTGAATTGTGTTAAAGCAACGCCAACTAATTTCTCATTTTGGAATAATCCAATGAAATTGCTTGAAATGTTATTGGGAGACGAAACCTCTAAAATATGTAAATACTCCTTTGAAAAGAAAATATTATTTGCAGAAAAATCATTCCAATTACTTGGAAATTCTGAAGTGGAAGTATATATTTTGAATGAAAAAGAGGTGTTCAATTGAATTATTTTTCGAGCCACTAAAGTACTATATTAAGTTAATGTAGGAAACAAATCGGTGCTTTTTTAACGATTTATTTAAAAGCAAATTGGATTAATTGTTAGCAGATTTATTAAACTTGTTTAGGTCGTAAAAAAATTATATTTTTGCAACCCAATTTTATTAAGAAAATAAGAAAGAAAATGGATATCAAAAGAGTAGCAATAAATGCTGTAAATGAAGTAATTGTTTTGAAAGTAGTTCACATGGATTACAAAGGGCAAGTGCAAAAAAGAATCAATGAAAAAATGCCATTGGCAACAGTAAAAGGTTTTAGAAAAGGTGCTGTGCCTAGAGATTTAGTTGAAAAACAATACGGTAGAGCAATTAAAATTGAAGAAGTAAAAAAAGTGGTTGATTTGGCATTGGAAAGATACATTCAGTCAGAGCGTTTGAATTTACTTGGTACTCCATTAGCAAAAGAAAATCCAGATTTCCCTTGGGATGATGAAGAAATGGAATTTGAATACGAAATTGGATTGGTGCCAAATTTTGATTTAGATCTTGAAGCGAAAAACAATATAATTAAATATGTTGTAACTGCAGATGACAAGTTAATTGACGAGCAAGTAGTTCGTATACAGAAACAATTTGGAACTCCAATTCCTCAAACTGTAGTTGAAGAAAGTTCTGATATTTCTGGAACTTTTACCAATGCTGAACATGGAATTAATGCTCCATACACTTTCAATATTTCTATTTTTAAAGATAAAAAAACAGGTGCTAAATTTGTAGGTAAAAAAGCGGGTGATGTAGTAACTGTTAATACAAAAGGTCTTTTTGATGACGATCATCAATTGATGGATGTTTTAAAAGTGAGTCACGATGATGTTCATGGTTTAGCAATTGACGTCGATTTTACCATCGAAAATAGTAACGGAACTGAATTAGCACAATTGAATCAAGAATTATTTGATAAACTTTTTGGACCTGGAACTGTATCTTCATTAGCAGATTTAAAAGCTAAAATAAAAGAAGATGCTGAATTGCAATTTGCTCAACAAGCAGATCAAAAATTATTGTCTGATGTAACTAATTTCTTGGTTGAAAACACCAAATTTGATTTACCAGCTGATTTCTTGAAAAGATGGTTGCAAACTGTTGGTGAGAAAAAATTATCAGCTGAAGAAGCAGCAATTGAATACGAAAAATCTGAAAAAGGATTGCGTTACCAATTGATTGAAGGAAGAGCATTAAGTCAATCGAATATCCAAGTTACATTTGAAGATTTAAAACAATTTACAGCTAAATCAATCAAACAACAAATGGCGCAATTCGGACAAATGAATCCTACAGATGAAGAAGTACAAGGAATTGTAGCTAGAGTATTGGCAAACCAAGAAGAAGTTAAAAAGCTATCTGATCAAGTGGTAGGAGAAAAATTATTACTTCTTTTCAAAGAAAAAGCAAATGCGAAAGAAAAGAAAGTTACTTATCCTGAATTTATCGCTGCTTTCTACGGAGAATAAATTCTAGATTAGTCAGTTTTCATTTGATAAACAATAAAAAAGAATTATATTTGAGTGTCAGAAATTTATTTTTTTGACACTCTTTTATTTAATGCTTTGCATTAACTTTGTAAAGAATCTAGGCATTATTTTAAACTTATTAATATTAAAAAAATGAATCACTCAAACGAATTTAAGAAGTTTGCTACAAAACACCAAGGAGTTAATAACTTGTACTACGATAAAATTGTAAATGCAATGACTCCAAAAGGGATGACTCCATATATTATTGAAGAACGCCAATTGAACGTTTCTCAATTAGACGTTTTTTCAAGGTTAATGATGGATAGAATTATCTTTTTAGGAACAGGAATTGACGATCAAATTGCAAATATTGTTCAAGCGCAATTGTTGTTTTTGGAAAGTGCTGATTCTTCAAAAGACATACAAATCTATATCAATTCTCCTGGAGGCAGCGTTTATGCAGGTTTAGGAATTTATGATACCATGCAATATATTAAACCTGATGTAGCTACAATTTGCACTGGAATGGCTGCTTCAATGGGAGCTGTTTTATTGTGCGCTGGAGCCGAAGGAAAACGTTCGGCATTACCTCATTCAAGAGTAATGATTCACCAACCATCTGGAGGTGCACAAGGAGTTGCAACCGATATGGAAATCAACTTGCGTGAAATGTTAAAGTTAAAAGACGAATTGTACCAAATAATTTCGAAGCATTCAGGACAAAAATTTGAAAAAGTACACTTGGATTCAGAACGCGATTATTGGATGATTGCCGATGAAGCAAAAGAGTACGGAATGATTGATGAAGTGTTGAGAAGAGGATAAGATTGGAAGTTACAAGTTTAAGGTTTAAAGTTTAAGGTTGCTGAGTAACTTTAAACTTTAAACTTTTTAAACTTTAAACAATATAAAATGGCAAAAGAAAAATTAGAATGTTCCTTCTGTGGAAGAAAAAAACCAGAAACCAATTTATTGATTGCTGGAATAGATGCGCACATTTGTGATAAATGTATTGAGCAAGCAAATGGCATTGTGGTTGAGGAATTGAAGTCTAATGTGAAAGCTAATGTTGGTGATTTAGTTCTTAGAAAGCCAAAAGAAATTCGTGCTTTTCTAGATAAATACGTTATTGGTCAAGACCAAACCAAAAAAGTAATGGCGGTTGCAGTTTACAATCATTATAAAAGATTGATGCAACAAGAACTAGAAGATGAAGTGGAAATTGAAAAATCCAATATTATCATGGTAGGTCAAACAGGAACCGGAAAAACTTTGGTTGCCAAAACCATTGCAAAAATGCTGGATGTTCCTTTGGCTATCGTTGATGCAACAGTATTAACTGAAGCAGGATATGTTGGGGAAGATGTAGAAAGTATTTTAACACGTTTACTTCAAGCAGCCGATTATGATGTGGCTAAAGCCGAAAGAGGTATTGTTTTTATAGACGAGATTGATAAAATTTCCCGAAAAGGCGATAACCCTTCAATTACACGTGATGTTTCTGGAGAAGGCGTTCAACAAGCGCTATTAAAATTACTAGAAGGAACGGTTGTAAATGTGCCGCCGAAAGGAGGAAGAAAACATCCAGACCAAAAATTTGTAGAAGTAAATACCCAAAATATATTGTTTATTGCCGGAGGTGCATTTGATGGAATTGAAAAAATAATTTCCAAAAGATTGAATCGTCAAGCAATGGGTTACAGCACATCCAAAAATGCTGACAACATCAATAAAGACAATTTATTGCAATATATTATCCCAAAAGACATTAAAGATTTTGGTTTGATTCCCGAGATAATTGGTCGTTTACCAGTTTTGACTCACATGGATCCATTAGACAGAGAAACGTTGCGCGCTATATTAACCGAGCCTAAAAACGCATTAATCAAGCAATATAAAAAGTTGTTTTTAATGGACGAAGTGGAGTTCAATATTTCAGATGAAGCGCTGGATTTTATCGTAGATAAAGCTTTAGAATATAAACTTGGAGCTCGTGGATTGCGTTCTTTGTGCGAAGCGATTCTTACTGATGCCATGTACGATTTACCGAGTTCGGACGAAAAAACCTTGGATATCGATAAAGAATATGCTCAGCACACTTTGAGTAAAAACTTACTGAAACGCTTGGAAATAGCTTCTTAAATTAAATAAAAAACCGTCTAATTTTAGACGGTTTTTTATTTAATAATTTGCATTCCTTTCAATTTTTCTAAATAATCCCTTTGATTGGACAACCTTGGAATTTTATGTTGGCCACCTAGTTTATTCTGGTCTTTCAACCAATCGTAAAATAAATTCGGACGAGCAATATTTATTTTCAATTGGTTCAAAGTCATATTATTGTAGCGCTTGGCTTCATAATCTGAATTTAAAGTTTGTAATGTTTCATCTAATATTTTCGCAAAAGCAGCTGCGTCTGAAGGGTTATTTTTAAACTCAATCATCCATTCATGAGCTCCTTTTTCTTTTCCTTTCATAAAAATAGGTGCAACGGTGTAATCAACCAATTCAGTATTGGTAATTTGACACGCTTTGGCAATAGCCCGATCGGTATTTTCAACCATTAACTCTTCTCCAAAAACATTAATATGATGTTTCGTTCTACCGGTAACTCTAATTCTGTAAGGATTTAATGAGGTAAATCGGATGGTGTCTCCAATCATATAACGCCACAAACCAGAATTTGTGGTTATTACAATCGCATAATTTTTATTTAATTCCACATCGCATAATCGAATGGCATTTTGTTTTGTAGTTCCAAAAACTTCCATAGGAATAAATTCATAAAAAATCCCATAATCCAACATTAGTAACAATTCATTGGAATCATTTCTATCTTGAATAGCAAAAAACCCTTCAGAGGCATTGTAAATTTCATAATATTTGAAATCTGGATTTGAGACTATTTTCTGATATTGTTCTCTATAGGGATCAAAATTTACACCTCCATGAAAATAAACCTCGAGATTAGGCCATATTTCCAACAAATTTGATTTGCCGGTTTCTTCCAATACTTTATTTAACAATACTAACATCCACGATGGAACTCCCGCAAAACTGGTAACATTTTCATTTTTAGTTTCATTGATAATTGCTGTAATTTTCGTTTCCCATTCACTCATTAAGGAAATTCTATTACTTGGAGTACTAATAAATTCTGCCCAAATCGGCATGTTTTCGATTAGTATTGCTGATAAATCACCAAAAAAGGTATTATTGTTTTCATAGATTTGAGAACTTCCTCCTAATCTCAAACTTTTTCCTGCAAAAAGCCCTGAGTTTTCATTGTTGTTCAAGTACATGCATAATAAATCTTTACTGCCTTTGTAATGACAATTTTCTAAAGCTTCATTGCTCACAGGGATAAATTTACTTTTGGCATTGGTAGTTCCGCTCGATTTTGCGAACCATTTTACGGGAGTATTCCAAAATACGTTTTGTTCTCCTAGCCGTGTTCTCTCAATTAATGACTGTAAATCTTCATAGGTTGAAATGGGAACCCGTTCAATAAAAGTTTCATAGGTTTTAATAGATTCGTAGCCGTAATCTATTCCAATAGTAGTTTTTTCTGCAGACCGAATTAAATTCAAAAGCAATTCTTCTTGTACTTCATTCGGGTATTTTAAAAAAAGCTCAATCTGATGAATGCGCTGTTTTAAAACCCAAGAAGCGAATGAATTAATTATAGAAATTGCCATTTCAACTTTAAATTTAGTTTTCGACTTTTAGATTTGTTAAACAACAAACAAATGCTAACTTTACCAAAAATAGCAATTTTTACCGAACTTTAAACTTTAAACCTTAAACTTTTCAATAATGACTTACGAAGGCGTTCTAAATAAAATGCAAACGCAATTTGAAACTCCAATTCAATATTTTTTGATTTTCCAGGATAGTTTTCTAAATGTGAATCAATTATTGAATAAAAATATTCAGATTAATTTTGTGGGTTACCAATGTTTGAATTGTTGTAAAAAGAAGAAAATTTTCCGTCAAGGTTTTTGTTATGATTGTTTTTTTTCAAGTCCAGCTGTTGGTGATTGGATTATGAAACCCGAGCTGAGCACCGCTCATTTAGGAATTCAAGATCGTGATTTGGCATACGAAGAACGAGTTCAATTGCAACCCCACATCGTATATTTGGCATTATCTAGTGAAGTGAAAGTTGGCGTAACTCGAAAAACTCAAGTCCCTACTCGTTGGATCGATCAAGGGGCAGAAAAAGCCATTTCTATTGTTGAAGTTCCCAATCGGTACCTTGCAGGAATTACAGAAGTAGCTCTAAAAAATCATTTTGCAGATAAAACCAATTGGAGAAAAATGCTTACAAACGACATCGTTTTTACCGATTTAATTAAAGAACGAGAAAAATTACAACAATTATTGCCAGATGAAGTTCAAGAATATTTTCATTTAGAAAAAAATGATTTGTACGAAATGAATTATCCAGTTCTAGAATACCCTTCCAAAATAAACAGTTTAAGTTTAGATAAAACTCCAAATTTTAAAGGCAAATTAATTGGGATTAAAGGTCAATACCTAATATTTGAAGACGGAACTGTTTTCAATATTAGAAGTAATGAAGGATATATAGTAAGAATTGAAGTATAATTATTTTCGAAACAACCCTTTCAATAAACCTTCCGCTTTTGATTTTAAATCCTCTTTTTGATTGCTTGTAGAATCTTTTTTAGATCCATTTAAAAGGTCTTTCAATGCGTTTTTACCTTGATTAATTAATTTTTCTTTTTGCTGTTTCACCAATTGATTGGTCAAATTAGTAACTGCACTTTTCATGTCAGTTGTCACTTTTGGACTTTTAAAACTTCCAGTTATAACGGCATTTACAGGAATATTTTCAATTTTATTGGCATCGGAAGTGGTTAATTTCGCAATTAATTTATTGGCCTCGTTCCCTAAATATCTTGCTGGAACATCCATTTTTATATTGTAATTCATCAACTGATCAAATCCATGAGTTCCATTTATAGTTGCTTTTATATCCTGGTATTTAATGTCAAATGGGTTAACTTCTACTTTCCCACCTTTAAATATTAAATTGGCTTTAACGTCATTTAAATTCAATTGCTGTAAATCAAGAAATTTCAAATTGGATCCTAAACTCTTTAACACCGTTGAATTGGAGGGATTTAACGAGGTTGATAAAAGTTTGCCTGATAAATTTCCTGATAACGTTTTTAAATCAGGAGTCATACTTTTAGAATCTAAATTACCCAATAAATTTAAGGTTGAATTTAATTTACCATTTATTACTCCAGCAATTGGAGCGATTTTTTTCATCATTTCTAATTGCGTAAACGTTTGTTGAATATCAACTTGATTCATACCTAAATCCATTTTAAATTTAGGAGTATTCTCTTTTGTTGATACACTTCCGTCAAAAGCAATAGTTCCACCAAAAATGGATGTTTTACCATTTTCTAAAGTTACCTTTTGATCTTTGATAATTAATTTTCCCGAAACATCGGTTAAAGTTAAATTATCATAAAGTACTTTATTGGCTTTAGCTGTTAATGTACAATTCAAAAAACGAGGAATTTTCATTGCTGAATTTGCAGTATTTTCTTTTTTATTTTCATCGATAGTTAAAAAATCCGCAACAGCAATTTGATTTGAAACCATATTGAAATTTCCTTTTAGCTCTTGTTTTTTAAATAAAAAGCCATAAAAATTATCTAAAACTCCTGACAAATTAAAATCGCTTTTTCCAGTTGTTGCCTTAAATTCTTGAAGATTCACTCTGCTCGGATTAAATTGAACAATTGCGCTTGAAATTGCCATTTTCTTTCCTTTTTCATCAGAATAATTAAACCCGGTCAAGCTAATTGTTCCTGAATTATTGATGTTTTGATAATTACTTTTATTTACCGATTCCATATCAAATTTTGTTTTAACATCGGCTTTCAAAATCCCTGAAAGTGGTTTGTCCATTTTTATCGGATAGGCTTTTGATAAATTCGACAAGTTAATTTCACCTTTTAAAGCCGCGTCTACTAATGCGTTTTTAGTAACGTTTCTAATATTTGCCTTAGCTTCAAATACATCTTGATCAATCTTGAAAGAAATTTTATCTAAATTCACATAAGTGTCATTTAATATCCCAGTTTCATTGATAATTTTAGTGTTAATTACAATATTTCGAACTGATTTTGGTAAGTTTGGATACTGAAATGAAGCATTATTTGATGCTATTTCGATGTTGAATTTCGGTACAGTTGTATCAGAAAATAGTCCTTTGGCAAAGCCAATTACTGAAAATTCTCCTGTAGTTTTAACGTCTTTAATGCTTCCAGAATATCCCGATGGAACCAAACCTAAGAAATTCTCAAATGAAGAAGTTGGTGTTTTGAATTTCAAATCATAATTCTGACCATTTGCAACCATTTGAATAAAACCATCAAATTCTAAAGGCAATTTGTTGATATGCGCTTTATTTTCCTTAAAAGTGTATTTGCTTTTTTCTAAATCAATTCCTAAAATCGCATCCAATGTTACTGGGACTTTTTTCATGTAATTGATTTTATCCATATCCAAACTGATATTTGCTGCTGATTTTGTAACCAAATCCAATTTTGAAGAAGCAAAATCTCCGCTTCCAGAATGGTACAAACTGTCGAATTTCATTTTTATTTTTGAACTTTCGTCATAATATTGAAAGGTAAAATTCTCAATGGCATATTCTTTTATTTTCAAAGACATCGATTTGCTTTTGCTGTTATCTTCCTCTTTATTTTTTAATGCAATGTCAAAATTCCCTAATCCCTCTTTATTGAAAATAATATTAATCAATCCGTTTTTTGAAGTTATAGCTTCAATGTTTATAGGCTCGTCTTTAGATTTAAATAACTCTTTCACCGACATTTTTAAGTTCAATTCTCCTAAATAAACCAAGGTATCGCCTTTAAAAGGCGCGTTATTTACGATGCTTAATTTTTCAATTGTAACATTTGCTTGTGGAAAACTCTTCAGCAAACTCAAATCGGCTTCTACAAAAGCTACTTTAGCATCAACGTTATTGTTTATAGACTGCAAAATTTTTGCATTGATTTGATCTTTGAAAAAATAGGGAATTGCAAATAATAAAGCAATTATTGATAGTAAAGTAATTCCTGTAATTTTTAGAATTTTCTTTTTCATGGTGTTAATTTTAAAATAGTATAAATCGAGTTGATAATATAACGAGCTTAATAGGAGTTTATGTTTTAGTCACGAATAAATTTATTAACACTCATTGCAAATATAGTTTTATTCTCATTTTCTTTTGTTAATTTGCGGTTAATATGAAAGTTCAAAATCAAGCCATTTTATCGATAGGAAGTAATCAAGGCAATCGTCTTGAGAATATTCAAAATTGCATTCAATTGATACAATTGGAAATGGGAACGGTGTTTTCAGTATCAAAATTATACGAATCACCTTCTTGGGGCTTTGAAAGTGACTCTTTTTACAATTGTGCCATTGCAATTCACACGCATAAATCAGCTCAAAAGCTACTTTCTGGACTTTTAAAAATTGAAAAAAAACTAGGAAGAACTAGAAGTTCGCAAGAAGGTTACCAGCCTAGAATTATTGACATTGATATTGTCAGTTTTGAAAATGAAACAATAAATACAGCCACTTTAGTTGTTCCGCATCCGCAAATGCAAAAGCGATTGTTTGTATTAATACCAATGAAGGACTTACAATTGGAATTTATTCATCCTGTTTTGCAAAAAACTACTCAAGAATTGATAGATATTTGTGAAGATAATATCAGTTGTAAAGTAATTTCTGATTTGGAGTTGCCAATAGAAAAATACAATCTGCAGCAATACAATTATATTGCTATCGAAGGGAATATTGGTGCTGGAAAAACGACACTTGCCGAAAAAATTGCCCAAGATTTTAATGCAAAAACAGTATTTGAGCGCTTTGCCGACAACCCATTTTTACCTAAATTTTATAAAGATCAAAATAGATATGCTTTTCCACTGGAAATGTCTTTTTTGGCTGATAGATACCAACAATTATCTGATGATTTAGCACAATTTGATTTATTTAAAGATTTTATTGTTGCTGATTATCACATCTTCAAATCGTTGATTTTTGCAAAAGTCACCTTGCAAGACGATGAATTCAGATTGTATAAAACATTGTTTGATATCATTTATAAAGAAATGCCAAAACCCGATTTGTATGTTTATTTGTATCAAAATACAGATCGATTATTGCAAAATATAAAACGTAGAGGCAGAAGTTACGAACAAGAAATTGCTGGAGATTATTTAAATAAAATCAATAAAGGATATTTAGATTATATTAATACTCAAGCCAATTTAAATGTTTTAATTATTGATGTTTCTGAAAGAGATTTTGTAAAAAATCAAAGTGACTATGTCTATATTTTGGATGAAATTAGAAAAAAAATGGAAGAGTAAATCAACTCATTTTTTTGAAAAAATCCCAAATAACAATTCCAGCGCTAACAGCAATATTTAAAGAGTGTTTTGTACCTAATTGTGGAATTTCAATAGTTCCATCGCAAATTTCAACTGCTTTTTGTGATACTCCATAAACCTCATTGCCAAAAACTAAAGCATATTTTTGATTTTTTTCAATTTCAAAATCTTGCAAAAATATAGAACTTTCAACTTGCTCAATTGCAAAAACTTTGGTTCCTTCAAATTTTAAGTTTTCAATTACTTCAAGCACATTTTCATAATGTTCCCACGTAACGGTTTCTGTTGCGCCCAAAGCAGTTTTGTTAATTTCTTTATTTGGAGGCATTGCAGTTATTCCACAAAGAAATATTTTTTCAATTAAAAAAGCATCTGATGTTCTAAAAACAGATCCAATATTATTTAAGCTTCGAATGTCGTCAAGAATAATAATTAAAGGTGTTTTTGAAGCATTTTTAAAGTCGTCAATAGACATTCTATTTAATTCATTGTTTTCTAGTTTTCGCATAATCAAATTCAAGATTCAAAAAAAAAGCTCCCTTTTTAAGGAAGCTTTTATTATATAGTAAAATATATTTAGCTTTTTGGTACAACTGGAGTAGCTGGAGCTGGATCTGGTAAAACAGTTCCTTTAATTGTCAAAACTTTTGTAGGTTGACCATCAGCATTTGAAGTTACAGTTACTGTTTTAGTAAATGCACCAACTCTGTCAGTTGCATAGTGAACACCAATTTCACCTTTTGCTCCTGGAGCGATTGGCTCTTTTGGAGTTGTTGGAACGGTACATCCACAAGATCCTTGTGTGTTAGTAATGATTAATGGTTTGTTACCGTTATTTGTAAAAACAAATTTACGAGTACCTTCAGCATTGTGCTCAATTGTTCCATAATCAATAGTTTCTGTTTCAAAAACCATTCCCGCACCTTCTACTTTTGGAGCAGCTGTTTTTGCATCTGCAGGAACTTTAGCTTTTTTTGTTTCTTGAGCGTTAGAAGTTGTAACTCCTAAAACTGTTAGCATTGCTAATAAAAATATTTTTCTCATCGTAATTTTAATTTAATTATCGGAACAAATCTAAATAAAAAAATTAATTCTAGTTATAAAATTATCTTAAAATTAAATTAATTTTCGAAACTACTAATTTCAGTATAAAAATAATTAAATTCGCTTTTATAAAATCACATCCATTTATTAAATAATTCAAGTTGGCAGCTAAAGAAAAAGAAGTTAAGGAAACCCCGTTAATGAAGCAATATAACGAGATAAAAAGGAAATATCCTGATGCTTGTTTGCTGTTTCGTGTGGGCGATTTTTATGAAACTTTTGGCGAAGACGCTGTTCGTGCGTCAAAAATACTTGGAATTACACTTACTAAAAGAGGAGCTGGTTCAGAAACTGAAACTGCTTTGGCAGGATTCCCTCACCATTCTATAAATACCTATTTGCCTAAATTAGTTAAAGCAGGTCTTAGAGTTGCTATTTGTGACCAACTAGAAGACCCTAAAATGACTAAAACTATTGTCAAAAGAGGCGTTACTGAATTGGTTACTCCCGGAGTTTCAATGAATGATGAGGTTTTGCATTCTAAAACGAATAATTTTTTGGCATCCATTTATTTTGGAAAAAAATCAATTGGAATTTCTTTTTTAGATGTTTCTACTGGTGAATTTTTAACTGCCCAAGGTACACAAGATTACATTGATAAATTATTACAAAATTTTAATCCAAGCGAAGTCTTAATCCCAAAAAACAATAAAAACGATTTTAAAGAAATATTTGGTGAAGAATACCATAATTTTTATTTAGAAGATTGGGTTTTTAAGGAAGATTATGCATTGGAGACACTTACCAATCATTTTCAAACTGTTTCTTTAAAAGGTTTTGGAATTGAAGAATTATCCGAAGGAATCATCGCTTCAGGTGCTATTTTATATTATCTTTCAGAAACACAACACAATAAATTACAACATATTTCTTCTATTCAGCGCATTGCAGAAGATGCCTATGTATGGATGGATCGCTTTACCATTAGAAATTTAGAATTGTATCATAGTTACAATCCAAATGCTGTAACTTTATTGGATATTATCGATAGAACGCTTTCGCCAATGGGGGGAAGGCTATTAAAACGTTGGTTGGCATTACCGTTAAAAGACATCAATAAAATTAAAAGTCGACATGAAGTAGTTTCGTATTTGAAAGACAATCAAATTATTTTAAAGGAAATTCAACACCAAATCAAGCAAATTTCTGACTTGGAACGATTGATTTCTAAAATTGCAACTGGAAAAGTTTCGCCTAGAGAAGTAGTATATTTAAAGGAATCATTAGATGCAATTATTCCAATTAAGAAAATAGCATTGGAAAGTTCGCAAGAAGCGGTTAAGGTAATTGGTGATAAATTACACGATTGTGAGTTGCTGCGTGAGAAAATCAAAACAACTTTAAATCAAGATGCGCCCGTTGCTATTGCAAAAGGAAACGCTATTGCAAAAGGGGTGAATACAGAATTAGATGAATTAAGAGCTATTTCTACCTCTGGAAAAGATTTTTTAGAAGGAATTGAAAAACGAGAATCAGAAAATACAGGAATTTCATCGTTGAAAATCTCGTTTAATAATGTTTTTGGATATTATATTGAAGTTAGAAATACTCATAAAGATAAAGTACCAGCCGATTGGATTCGCAAACAAACATTAGTAAATGCGGAGCGTTACATTACTGAAGAATTAAAAGAATATGAAACTAAAATTCTAGGAGCAGAAGAGAAAATACATAAGTTGGAATCGGAATTATTTGAGCAATTGGTTGCTTGGATATCTACTTATATAAAGCAAGTACAGTTGAACGCCAATTTAGTCGCGCAGTTGGATTGCTTGACTTCTTTTGCTCAATTAGCTATCGAAAATAAATATGTTTGCCCTGATCTGGACGAAACGTTTGAATTGGATATAAAAAATGGTCGCCATCCAGTAATAGAAAAGCAGTTGCCCGTTGGGACTCCTTATATTGCTAACGATGTTTATCTAGATCGAGAAACCCAGCAATTAATTATGATTACGGGGCCAAATATGTCGGGAAAATCCGCGATTTTACGTCAAACTGCTTTGATTGTTTTGTTGGCTCAAATGGGAAGTTTTGTACCTGCAGACCAAGTAAGAATGGGAATTATCGACAAGATTTTTACTAGGGTAGGAGCTTCCGATAATATCTCGATGGGAGAATCTACTTTTATGGTAGAAATGAATGAAACAGCATCGATATTAAATAATTTATCAGATAGAAGTTTGATTTTGTTAGATGAAATCGGAAGGGGGACCAGCACCTACGATGGAATTTCTATTGCATGGGCAATCGCTGAATTTATACACGAACATCCATCAAAACCAAAAACACTTTTTGCAACACATTATCATGAATTGAATGAGATGAGCGATTTGTTGCCTCGAATTCAAAATTATAATGTTTCTGTTAAAGAATTAAAAGATACGGTTCTATTTATTAGAAAATTAGTAAAAGGAGGAAGTGCGCATAGTTTTGGAATTCATGTGGCTAAAATGGCTGGAATGCCACAAACAGTAATTTTGAAAGCGCAAAAATTACTTAAGAAACTTGAAAAAGACCATTCGGGAGACGCTCTAGCAGGAATAAAATCAGAAAAGGAAGAAATGCAAATGAGTTTTTTTAACCTAGACGATCCCTTATTAGAAGAAATAAAGGAGGAGATTTTAAATTTAGATATAAATACGTTAACTCCTATTGAGGCGATGATGAAACTGAATGAAATTAAAAGGATGTTGACTAAAAAATAATATATTTTTAGTTTAAAGATAACGTTATCAGAAGTTTAATTAAAGCGGTTTATTTTTTTAAAAAAAAAGGCTTGTGTAATTGAATAATTGTATTAAATTTGCCTCCGCAAACAAGTTCAATAAACGGCTTTGTAAATAAAAGTTAGGTGCGTTAATACAGAACAAGTTAGCAGCTCTTTGTAAAAATTGAAATGCGAAAATAGCTCAGTTGGTAGAGCGCGACCTTGCCAAGGTCGAGGTCGCGGGTTCGAGCCCCGTTTTTCGCTCAAACATCATAAATGCTCGGATGGTGCTGTATTTAATTAATTTTTTTAAAAAATTAGCATACAACATTTAAAAGTAAATGCTCGGATGGTGAAATTGGTAGACACGCTGGACTTAAAATCCAGTGAACAGCAATGTTCGTGCGGGTTCAAGTCCCGCTCTGAGTACTAAAAAGCTTCAAACTTAAGGTTTGGAGCTTTTTTATTTTAATAAAATTAACCCATGGTCCATTAAGCCGAAATCTAAAACCTAAAATCTTCTATCTAAAATTAAATGGGTGCTTTTGTAATTAGTAAACGATTTGACGAATATTATAAATTTGTTTTTACTTCTAGAAAGGGAAAGGCAATATTTACCAGTTTTCGGTACGAACTCAAATTTGAATGCGAGGAAGGAATTGAGTATTTTAAAAATGCAATTGACACTGTCGTTTTTGAAAAAGTAAAATCAGCTGGTGGAAAATACTTTTTTAAAATTATACTTGAAGAAACTCATTTTGCAACGAGTAGAAAATACAATACGGAATTATTATTGGAAAAAGGAATTAAAGAAATCCAGAATTACACTCATAAAGCTGAAATTCTAGACTTCACCTTAAACGAAGTTGTTTTTCCAGAATAACAATTATAAATATATAGATAAAAAAAAGCCACGCATTGCGTGGCTTTTCAAATTCTTAGAGTGTTTCTAATTATTTTGCAGCTGGAGCTTCAGCAGCTGGAGCAGCTGTAGTATCAGCAGCAGCAGCAGTAGTATCAGCAGCAGTAGTGTCAACAGCAGGAGCTTCAACAGCAGGAGCTTCTACTGGAGCTTCTTCAGCTTTTTTACAAGAAACAGTTGCTAAAACAGCAACAAATGCTAAACTTAAAAGTACTTTTTTCATCTTAATTAGTTATAAAAGGTTAATTATTAATTCGGAGCAAAGATATAAATTTTTTAATAGTAAAAATTATTTTTTAATTTTTTTTCAAAAAAAATATTTTTTGCAACTGTTAAATTATTTAACAATTACTGTGCCAAAAATTAAAAAGGATAGAAAAATATCTATTTTTTTTAATTTATTACTTAATCAGTTATATATCAGTGTTTTAATTTTTTTGGGTGTACTAATTTTAATTCTTCAATTAAATTATTTGCCCCAGCATACTTATCAATTATGAATAAAACATAGCGAATATCTACCATAACGTTTCTACAGATGCTTGGATCGTAGTATATGTCGCTCATAGTTCCTTCCCAAACTCGATCAAAATTTAATCCTATTAAATTTCCATTGGCATCAATCGCCGGGCTTCCTGAATTTCCACCAGTCGTGTGATTTGTCCCAATAAAGCAAACAGGCATTTTACCATTTTCACCATATTGACCATAATCTTTCTTTTTATATAAATCAATCAGCTTAGTTGGAACATCAAATTCATAATCTCCTGGAATATATTTTTCCATAGCGCCATCTAAATAAGTTACAGGAGTGTATAAAGTAGCATCTTTTGGAGCGTATCCTTTTACTTTTCCATAGGTAACTCTCAAAGTGCTATTTGCATCAGGGAATATCCTAGAACCTTTGTTTAACTCTAATTGAGCTTTCATGTAGCTTCTTTGTAAAGCGGTAATTCTCAAATTGATTTCATCATATTTAGGTGCAACTTCCTTCAAGAATTTGTCGGCCATACTTTTAATAACAATAAAACCTTTATCAGTATTTAAATTTGCTAAAACTGTTTTCGAATCTCCTGAAAGAAGTTCTTTTAGGCTGTTGTAATTTACTAATTTGGAATTACTATAAACATCATTTGCAAATTCAGTTGCATTGATGTTGGTTAAATTATTGGGTAAAAATTCCTTTGGTGATTTTGTTGAATACAAATGAATCAATTGCTCAAATACTTTTTGATCCACATTTGCATTAAAATCTTTATAGAAATCAGCTAATCCTTTAATTAAATTGTTTTTTCTATCATTAAATGCTTGTTCGCCCTTAGAATTATATAATTGTTCTAATTGGTATAATTTATATCCAACACTCAAAAGTTCTGTATTTCTTAAAGCCACTTCCGAAAAATAATCTCTCGCCAACGCATAGGATTTAATATCAGTATAGTTTTTATCAAAATCGGCCAATAAATTTCCGTATTCCGCCTGTTTTCCTGCTTTTATTACCTTTTCTTGAAAAGCAACTTCTTGTTTTCTTTTTATTTCAACCGCATTCGATTTTGTTAAACCTTGTGTTTCACCAATCCATTTTTTCCAATAATTGGCAATACTTGCATATTTAGAAGCATATTGAATTTTGATTGCATTGTCTTTTCTCATAAATCCATCAGCAACTTTCAAAGCATGATCGCGAATTTCAATTTTTGCAGGATTTAATTCTTTTACAATTTGCTCAATCGCAACTGCTGGTAAATATTCGTTTGTTTTTCCAGGGTAACCAAAAACCATAGTAAAATCATCCTCTTTTACACCATCTACTGAAACTGGTAAAAAGTGTTTTGGAGTATAAGGAACGTTGTCTTTTGAAAAATTAGCAGGGTGATTATTTTTGTCTGCGTAAATTCTAAACAATGAAAAATCACCAGTGTGTCTAGGCCAAACCCAGTTATCGGTATCCGAACCAAATTTTCCAATTGATGATGGTGGAGCACCTACTAAACGAACATCTTTAAATGTTTCGGTAACAAAAAGCATATACTGATTTCCTTCGTAAAAAGTTCTAATTTTGTTTTCTTGCCAACTTTCCTTTGGTAACGAATTGCTTAACGAAGCAATATTTTCTTGAATTTTCTTTTGTTTTTCCAATTCTGTTGCTAATGTCGCAGTTCCTTCCAAAACCTTCGAAGTCACATCTTCAATTTTAACAATAAAGGTTACCACTAAATCTTCATTTGGTAATTCTTCAGACATTTTATAAGCCCAAAAACCATTTGTTAAATAATCATGATCCACAGAAGAATGATTTTGAATTGCATCAAATCCGCAATGGTGATTAGTTAATAATAATCCTTTCGGAGAAATAACTTCGGAAGTACAACCGCCATTAAAATGAGGAACAGCATCTTTTAAGCTCGATTTATTTACCGAATAAATGTCTGCAGCAGTCATTTTCATACCTAAATTTTTCATTTCTTTTTCATTCATTCCTTGCAATAACGATGGAATCCACATGCCGCCTTGTTGCGCTTGAACTTGAATTACAAAAAATAACAGTAGTAATTTTAAATGTTTCATTTTTAGTTTTTTTTAGTTAGTTTTTTTTTGGATAATATAATTCATTATGATTTCTGTAGCGTTTTTATTTATTTCTACAAAGGTGCTACAAATATGACCTTTTTCATCACGAATAGCAGCATTTTGAATTAACTGATCAAACGCTTCGTTTAATTCCTCTTGGTTAGTAATCGAAATACAACCATTCATTTTTACTAATGCCGTTGCTTCTGCAAAATGATTGTAATTCGGTCCAATAATTATTGGCACACCGAAAGTTGCCGGTTCTAAAATATTATGAACCCCAGGATTTCCAAACCCACCACCCACATATACTATATCTGCATAACTGTATATCTTGGTTAAAATCCCAATAGTATCAATAATTAAAACCTCGTGTTCAGCCAATTTTGAAGCGTCTAAATCATTAAAATCAATTGAAGAAAATAAGATTGTTTTTTTAGAAATTTGATTTTTTAAATCGGCAATCTGATCTTTATTAATGTTATGAGGCGCAATAATAAATTTCACATTATTGGACGAATTGATGTAGTTTACCAATAACGTTTCGTCTTTTGGCCATGAACTTCCCACCACTACTGTAAGGGTGTTGTTTTTGAATTTCTCAATAAAATCTAGTTGATTATCTTGATTTAATATGGAGAAAACTCGGTCAAAACGGGTGTCTCCCGAAACAGTAACATTCGTTTTCCCAAGTTGTAACAACAACTCTTTAGAACTTGAATTTTGTACAAAAAAATGTTCAAATGCATCTAAAGCTTTTCTGTAAAATCCTCCATACCATTTGAAAAACACTTGCTTTTCTCTAAAAATTCCTGAAATTAAGTATGTTGGAATTTCTTTATCTTTTAAAGCATTTAAGTAATTTGGCCAATATTCATATTTAATAAAGAAAGCCATATCGGGACGAACAATTTTCATGAATTGTTCCACATTCGATTGGGTATCCAAAGGCAAATAAACGGTTACGTCGGCAATGGTATTATTTTTACGAACTTCATAACCTGATGGTGAAAAAAAAGTCAATACAATCAAGTGATTTGGAAACCTACTTTTCATTCGTTCCATCACTGGTAACCCTTGTTCGTATTCGCCTAATGAAGCCGCGTGAAACCAAATCGTTTTGTCATAGGCCTTAATTTTATCAGATAGTATTTTAAAAACGTTTTTTCTACCTTCAACAAAAAGTTTAATTTTTTTGCTGAAAAGCGCGACGATTTTTAAAATAAAATCGGCTAAAACCACGATTAAATTATAGATAAATAACATTGATTGTAATTTGTGGCGCTAAAATACATCACTTTATAGAATTTTCATTGATATAACTCATTAAATAACTATTTTTGTATTCAGTTTGAAGAAAAAGCAATTGAAATAAGCCAATTTTTCTTTGATTTACAACACTTATTTAATCTATTTATTGATGAAAAAAATCCAAATGGTTGACCTGAAAGGGCAATACGAAGCTATCAAAGAAACGGTAAATAATTCTATTCAAGAAGTTTTAGATACCAATACTTATATAAACGGACCTCAAGTTCAGCAATTTCAAAAAAACTTAGAAACCTACCTTGATGTAAAACACGTAATTCCATGTGCAAATGGAACCGACGCACTTCAAATTGCAATGATGGGTTTAAATTTAAAGCCTGGTGATGAGGTGATTACTGCCGATTTCACCTTCGCTGCAACTGTAGAAGTGATTGCTTTATTGCAATTAACTCCCGTTTTAGTCGATGTAGATTTAGTAAATATGAATATTTCTATTGAAGCCATTAAAAAAGCTATTACTCCAAAAACCAAAGCCATCGTACCGGTTCATTTGTTTGGTCGTGCCGCAAATATGGAAGCGATAATGCGCATCGCAAACGAACATAATTTATATGTAATTGAAGATAATGCTCAAGCGATTGGTGCCAATTGTAAATTTTCTGACGGTACTAAAAAGAAAGTGGGAACCATCGGACACGTAGGATCAACGTCATTTTTTCCATCTAAAAATTTAGGTTGTTATGGAGACGGAGGTGCGATTTTCACCAATGATGATGCACTTGCGCACCAACTTCGAGGAATTGTAAACCACGGAATGTATGTTCGATACCATCACGATGTAGTGGGAGTAAATTCTCGTTTAGATAGTATTCAAGCAGCAGTTTTAAATGCAAAATTACCGTTATTGGATCAATATAATGCCGCTCGTCAAAATGCCGCTAGAAAATATTCTGCCGCTTTTGAAGGCCATAAAAACATTATTGCGCCAAGTATTTGTGACATTTGTGACTGCCACGTTTTTCATCAATATACACTCAGAATTATCGATCGTGACCGAGATGGATTGATGCAACATTTATTGGACAAAGGAATTCCTTGCGCAATTTATTACCCAATTCCGTTGCATTCTCAAAAGGCCTACATGGATGTGAGATACAAAGAAGCCGATTTTCCAGTAACCAATTTATTGGCAAAACAAGTCATTTCTTTACCAATGCACACCGAATTAGATGACGAACAAATTAAGTTTATCACCGATTCTGTTTTAGAATATTTGAAATAATTTTTAGGAGCTGCCTGCCGGCAGGCAGGTTTCCTGCTATCCGCTATATCTGTTGTGGCGAACCCCGCCACAACAGGATACCGCTTTTATCAGGGCTAATGCCGGTAACAACCAAAAAAACGATAATATGAAAATTTTAGTAACAGGAGGTTTAGGATTTATCGGTTCACACACTGTGGTGGAACTACAAAACGAAGGATTTGAAGTGGTTATCATTGATAATCTTTCTAATTCTTCCGAAACTGTTTTAGAGGGAATTGTTACTATAACAGGTAAAAAACCAGTATTTGAAAACCTAGATATTAGAGAAAAAGCTGCGGTTCAAAATTTCTTTAAAAAACACAATGATATTGCTGGAGTTATCCATTTTGCCGCTTCAAAAGCAGTTGGTGAAAGTGTTGAAAATCCCTTATTATATTATGAAAACAATATCAATTCTTTAGTTTACTTACTTCAAGAATTACAAAATAAACCGAGTTCCAATTTCATTTTTAGTTCATCATGTACAGTTTACGGTCAAGCTGAAGAAATGCCAATTACAGAAAATGCGCCTATTCAAGTCGCGATGTCTCCTTATGGAAATACCAAACAAATAGGCGAAGAAATAATTCGTGACGTGGCTAAAGTATCTACTATTAAAGCCATATTGTTGCGTTATTTTAACCCTATCGGAGCGCATCCATCGGCAGCAATTGGAGAATTACCAATTGGAGTTCCTCAAAATTTAGTTCCATTTATAACCCAAACCGGCTTAGGATTACGAAAAGAATTATCGGTTTACGGTAACGATTATCCAACTCCCGATGGAACGGCTGTTCGCGATTATATCCACGTAGTAGATTTGGCGAAAGCCCACGTAATTGCATTAAAACGCCTTTTAGAAAATAAAAATGCTAGTTCTGTAGAAACCTTTAATCTTGGTACAGGAACAGGAAGCTCTGTTTTGGAAGTAATTCAAGCATTCGAAAATGTTAGCGGTCAAAAATTACCATACAAAATTGTGGATAGGAGAGAAGGCGATGTTACTTCGGCCTATGCCAATACCGATAAAGCCAATACCGTTTTAGGTTGGAAAGCCGAATCAACATTGGAAGAAGCCATGGCGAGTGCCTGGAAATGGGAACAAAAAATCCGTTCCTAATTTGATTTTCTTTCCATGAATCAAATTCAAAATATACTTGTAATTGGTTTCGTTTGGCCAGAGCCAAATTCTTCGGCTGCAGGAACTCGAATGGAGCAATTATTATTTCTATTCAATCAATGGGGCTGGAAAGTAACGTTTGCAACCCCAGCAATGGAAAGTGATTTTATGATTGATTTGGCTGCTGTAGGAGTCGAAAAAAAAGCCATTAAATTAAATTGTTCCAGTTTTGACGAATTTGTCCAAGAGTTAAATCCCACGATGGTTTTTTTCGATCGGTTTTTGATGGAAGAACAATTTGGCTGGAGAGTGGCTGAATTTTGTCCAAACGCTTTAAGAATATTAGACACAATCGATCTTCATTGTTTGCGATTATCTCGTCAAAAAGCATTTAAAGAAAATCGCAAATTTGAATTCCAAGATTTACTAACCGAAGAAATTTCGAAAAGAGAAATCGCAAGTATTTTGCGTTGTGATCTTTCTATCATGGTTTCAGAAGTGGAAATGGATTTGTTGCAAAACACCTTTAAAATAGATTCTGATTTATTGTATTATCTACCTTTATTTTTAGATTCAATTTCTAAAGAACAAAGTGATAATTGGTTGACATTTGAAGAGAGAAAAGATTTTATTTTTATAGGAAATTTTGTTCATGAACCCAACTGGAATGCGGTTCAATATTTGAATGAAACAATTTGGCCTTTAATTAGAAAAGAAATTCCGGAAGCCAATTTACTAGTTTACGGTGCCTATCCATCGCAAAAAGTATTACAATTACACCAACCCAAAAAAGGATTTTATGTTCTAGGGCGTGCTGAAAATGCTCAAGAAGTCGTTTCAAAAGCACGAGTTGTTTTAGCACCCTTGCGATTTGGAGCGGGAATAAAAGGAAAATTATTGGAAGCGATGCAATGCGGAACGCCCAGTGTTACCACTTCAATTGGTGCTGAATCGATGAATGGTGAATTGCCTTGGAATGGTTTTATAACTGATAACCCAAACGAATTTGCTGCAAAAGCGATTTCATTATATAATGACAAAAATATTTGGAATTCAGCGCAAATTAATGGAATTACTATTATCGAAAAACGCTATTTAAAGTTGGATTTAGTTCATGATTTTAAAGAGGCCGTTTGTAATTTGGAAACCAATTTAAACCAACATCGTTTAAAGAATTTCATGGGTTCTGTTTTACAACACCAGTCGCTTCAAAGTAGTAAATACATGTCCAAGTGGATTGAAGAGAAGAATAAATAAAAAGTCCCGTAATAATAATGGGACTTTTTTTATGAATAAGTATTGAAAAACTTACGCTAACATTGTAACTGGGTTTTCAATGTATTGTTTTAAGGTTTGTAGGAATTGCGCTCCTGTAGCTCCGTCAATGGTTCGGTGGTCACAAGCTAGTGAAAGCATCATGGTATTTCCAACCACAATTTGTCCGTTTTTAACAACTGGTTTTTCCACAATTGCACCTACAGATAAAATCGCAGAATTGGGTTGGTTGATAATTGAATTAAATTCAGTTATTCCAAACATTCCTAAATTAGAAATAGTAAAAGTACTGCCTTCCATTTCTGATGGCAATAATTTTTTACCCTTTGCTCTTCCAGCAAGATCTCTAACATTTTCACCTATTTGTGATAAACTCATTGCATCTGTAAATGGTAAAACTGGAACTACTAATCCGTCTTCAACGGCAACAGCAACTCCAATATTCACGTGGTAATTGATAAGAATTGAATCTTCTCTCCACTGTGAATTTATTTTAGGATGTTTCTTTAATGCAAATGCACTTGCTTTAATTACCATATCGTTAAACGACACTTTCGTATCTGGAACGCTATTAATAATTGCTCTAGACTTCATAGCCTCATCCATTGAAACCTCGATAACAAGGTTGTAATGTGGAGCTGTAAATAAAGATTCGGACAAACGTTTTGCAATAATTTTGCGCATTTGTGAATTCTTAATTTCTTCAGTCATTTTTTCTCCAACAGGAACAACTGGTCTAGGGGCAACTGGAGCTGCTTCTGTTGGAACAGCAACCGATGGTTGAGTTACTGCAGCTGAAGTTCCAGGTACAAAATTCTCTACATCGCTTTTTATAATTCTTCCATTTTCACCAGAACCATTCACTTGAGAAAGGTTAATTCCTTTTTCTTCAGCAATTTTTCTTGCCAATGGAGATACAAATACTCTTTCGTTTGAAGAACTTGCCGGAGCTTGTTCTGAGGTTGAAGTTGGTTCAGAAACAGCTTCTTTAACAGCTTCAACTGGAGCAACTGAACCTGAGGCTTTGAAATTTTCGGCAATTCCTGCAATATCAGTTCCTGCTGGCCCTATAATTGCTAAAAGGGAGTCGCAAGGTGCAGTTCCGCCTTCTGGTATTCCAATAAATAACAAAGTTCCAGCATTGAAAGATTCAAATTCCATAGTGGCTTTATCCGTTTCAATTTCGGCAAGAATATCACCTTCAGTAACTTTATCGCCTACTTTCTTCAACCATGTTGCTACAGTTCCGTCGGTCATAGTATCACTTAAACGAGGCATTGTAACCACTACAACACCTTTTGGCAAAGCAGTTGTTGGTTGAGCAGCGCTTGTTGTCGGTTCTTCAACTACTTCTTCTGGAGTTGATGTTTCAACTTTTGCTGGTGTAGAATTAATTAAATCAGAAATATCTTCTCCTTCTTTTCCTATAATTGCTAACAAGGAATCACAAGCTGCCGATTCCCCTTCTTTAATTCCAATATATAAAAGAGTACCGGAATTGAAAGATTCAAATTCCATTGTTGCTTTATCCGTTTCTATTTCGGCTAGAATATCGCCTTCAGAAACTTTATCTCCCACTTTTTTTAGCCATGAAGCTACGGTTCCTTCGGTCATCGTATCGCTCAATCGAGGCATGGTAATTACTTTTGCCATAATTATTTCAGTTTATGAGGGATAAATGGATAGTTTTCTTGTTCGTAAACAACATCATATAATTGTTGTACCTCTGGAAATGGAGATTCCTCAGCAAATGTTACACATTCTTCAACTAAGTCTTTTACTCTTTCTTCGATTACTTCAATTTCTTCTGCTGTAGCATATTTTTGGTCCATAATTACATCTAAAACTTGAGTAATTGGGTCAATTTTTCTGTATTCGTCCACTTCTTCTTTTGTACGATATAATTGCGCATCCGACATAGAGTGACCTCTGTAACGGTAGGTTTTCATTTCTAAAAATGTAGGGCCGTCACCACGACGAGCTCTCTCAATAGCTTCGTGCATTGCTTCAGCAACTTTTACAGGATTCATTCCGTCAACTGGTCCGCAAGGCATTTCATATCCTAAACCAAGTTTCCAAATATCGGTATGATTGGCAGTTCTTTCAACGGAAGTACCCATTGCGTATCCATTGTTTTCTACAATAAATACTACTGGTAATTTCCATAACATTGCCATGTTAAAAGCTTCGTGAAGTGATCCTTGACGTGCGGCACCATCACCAAAATAGGTCATAGTTACACCTCCAGTTTCGAAATATTTATCAGCAAAAGCCATTCCAGCTCCTACAGGGATTTGAGCTCCAACAATTCCATGACCTCCAAAGAAACCATGTTCTTTAGAAAAAATGTGCATTGAACCTCCCATACCTTTAGAAGTACCAGTTACTTTTCCTAATAATTCAGCCATTACTCTTCTTGGGTCAACACCCATTCCAATTGGCTGAACGTGATTTCTATAGGCAGTAATCATTTTGTCTTTTGATAGGTCCATAGCGTGTAATGCCCCAGCTAAAACTGCTTCTTGCCCATTGTATAAATGTAGGAAACCTCTTACTTTTTGTTGAATGTAAAGCGCTGCTAATTTGTCTTCAAATTTTCTCCAAAGTAGCATGTCTTCGTACCACTTTAAATAAACTTCTTTTGTAACTTCTTTCATTTTAGTAGATTGTTTATTGTATCTGCATTTTAATATCTATTTAAAAAATAGAAATTCATACAAATTTCAAGTTGCAAAAATAATACATTACTTCTAAGAAGTAAAATATAATAGTATTTTTATTTAATAATTTACAACCAACACTGTTAATGATATTTATAATTCGTTTTTTTTATGAAATCGTTTAATAATGACTGTATTTTTTAATATTATATCATTAATTTGTAAAAATCTTACAATAATTTTTTGTCAAACATTAGCGGTAATAAATTCTTCAATGAATCAGATTTGTATATACTTCCGGATTCTCCCATAAAGTAAATTTCTATTGGTTGCTCTTGTTTTATTTCATACTCAGAAATCGATTGTCGGCAAGCTCCACAAGGCGGAATAGGGGTAAGAGTTGGATTGTGATCAGCAGTTGCGGTGATTGCCATTTTAATTATTTTAGCTTCAGGATAAAGTGCACCTGCTGAAAAAATGGCTACTCTTTCAGCACAAAGTCCTGATGGATAAGCGGCATTTTCTTGATTGGATCCTAAAACAATTTTATCATTATCTAATAAAATTGCTACACCCACTCGAAAATGGGAATAAGGAGCATACGCCTTTTTTCTAATTTCAACGGCTTGTTCCATCAATGAAAAAACAGTGGTTGGCAATTCAGAAACGGAATCAAAAATGGTAAAAGTAGATGTTATGCTAATTTCTTTCATAGTATTTGAGGAAAAAAAATCCAAATTTCAATTGAAATTTGGATTGTTATTTTTTAATATAATTAATTAATAATCTTCGTACTTTTCACCAAAATTAAATGTCAAGGAGAATCGCAAGGTGTTTTCTAATGGGTTTTGAACCTTAGAAGCTGACATTAAATAGGAAACATCAATTTTAACTACATTGTATTTAAATCCTGCACCCAAAGTATAATATTGTCGAGCTCCTTTAACGGGACTTTCATGAAAATAACCCAATCGCATTGCAAATGAATCTTGGTACAAATATTCTGCAGCAGCTGAATAAGTGATCTCCTTTAATTCCTCGCTAAATCCTCCAGGAGCATCATTGAAAGATTTAAAAATTCCTGAAACCCAACCAATTTTTTTATAATCTGCGTTGGCATCTTTAATATCTTGAGAATTAGTTGAGCCATCCTGATTGTAATCGTATAGATTTGTGCTGTCAACTTGTGGAGTTGGAACTAATAATTTACTAAATTCAAGACTCGTTGTAATTTTGTTGTAATCATCAAAAATAAAATCAAAGCCACCTCCTAATTTCAACTGCGCAGGTAAAAAATTCGCATTGATATCAGAAACATTCGCGTCATAATTTATTTTTGGACCAAGATTTTGAAAATTGAAACCAATTCTATATCGCCCATCAAATTCTGAAAACGCTGTTTGTTCCGACTGAAAAAATCCTGCAACATCAAAAGCAAAACTGGTAGCAGCTGTTCTATCATTATTAGAATCTATTTTTAGACTTGAACTAATAAATCTTCCTGCAACTGACATCGAAAATTTATCACTTAATTTAAGCGCGTAGGAACCGTCTATTGAAAATTCATTTGGTTTTACAACATTTGCTGGATCATAAGCATTTTCTCTTAATTCAATTTCTCCCAAACTAAAATAGCGAAGACTTAGTGCAAATGCACTTCTTTCATTGTATCGGTTAAAATAATTAATTTGACCAAGGGATATGTCATTTACTAATGCCGTTAAATAGGGAGTATAACTTGTTGTAAAACCTTGTTTTTCTGTTGAAAAGGCATATTTTGCTGGATTCCATTGTTGGGAAAAGGCATCAGCAGATGTAGCAACTCCCTGGTCTCCTAGACCTGCAGCTCGAGCATCGGCAGCAATTAATAAAAAAGGAACTCCCGTGGTTATCACTCTTTCTTGTGCTTTTATATTGGAAATTGCAATAAAGCAAAATAATATTATGGCTATTTTTTTCATTCTATTCAAAATTATATTAGACAAATATAGTACATTATTAAAGTATTACCAATTTTTCAAACTTTTCCGTTTTTTGATTGGTTAAAGAAGATTTTACAGTCAATTTATAAACATAAACTCCTTTCCCAATTTTATCTCCAAAATCATCTTTTCCATCCCATGTAATATCCCTGGAAAGAAAGCCAACAGTATAAACTACTTGATTTTTAGACCAAACAATTTTTCCAGTAATGGTCATCACTTGAACCTGAACATCTAGAGGCTCATATGGATGATTATGGGTAAACCAAAATTGGGTATAATTTACAAATGGGTTTGGATAATTTAGAACATTAGTAAGCGTCATTGTATCGTCACTTACCACAACAAATTGAATTTCAGCACTTATTGGGTTATTGTAAACGTCCCAAGCTTTAAATGTAATTGTATGTATTCCTGGTGCTAAATTCCTAAAAGGATACCTTAATTTCCCTTTTTTATAATTATCCAATTCCGTTTCATAATAATCATTTATTATATATGGAGCGCTTTCATTTCCGTCCAAAATGGCAACAACATCATGTCCAATTCCGCTTGCTGTATTAATGCCATTTTCATCTTCAAGATAAGCAAGAAAAAAAGGGGATGCATTCGTAATTCCACCATTTACAAATGTTTGGTCGTTCATGAATAATTTTACTGTTGGAGGAGTGGTGTCGGCTGCTGCCAATGTATTAATACCTCCAATTTTAATGGTTGTATCTAAACCTGTATTATCAATAAATTCTGAATTTTTTTTCGAATAAAAACTAATTCGCCCATTTCCAACAGGAATTTTAATGTCTCTGGGAACCACAAATCCAAACTCAAACTGACCATTTACTACAGATGCATTTCCTCTGAAAATTGTCTCGCCCAAAGTATTAAAATTAATTGTAGGACTATTTCCATCATTATTGAATGTTGCTTTTATTATATTTTTATCAAATATGTTAATTGCTAGTTCGCCATTATAAGTGGGCATTGGCAGGTTGTTTTCATCGGTAATTTCACCAGATAATTTTACGTATGCTAAAGATTTTAAATCAGGAATTGTTCCTGTTACGGGAAGGTCATTAACTTTGGTTAAACGAATTTTAGGTTTAGGTATAGCCAACATCAATGCTGGATCTCCAATATAAAAAACAACATTTGAAGACGAGCTTGGATTGCTATTTTTTGCTAATCGTAGTGCTTCGGCAATAGATGTATATTGGTTGGAACCAAAAGAAAATAAATATTCTGATAATTTGTCATTAAAAAATTCTGCTGATCCTTGACCGATAGATCTCGTAGTGGTTACCATTGAAATTGCACCACCTCTAGGATTCCAATAGGTGTATTCGCCAGCTGTAGGTCGATAGGGGTTGTCAAATCTGGAAAAATCGCAAGTAATGGTAATGAATAAAGGGTATTTGTATTGATTATTTAGAGTTTGACCATCGGATTTTTCCCATATTCGTTCTCCTGCTAAACCGTCTTCACCACCATGACCTAAATAATTAAAAACCAACGCTCCTTTTTCAAAGGCATTAAAAATATCTTCACGTGCTTTTGGGTAGCGATCTCCTCCTGATGAAGCTTCTTGAATGTAAGAATCCATCAAGACTTTTTTATAATTAATGAATGGTTTTTCACTCACAATTCTGTCGGCCAATTGATTTTGCCTGAATTGCAATGTTGCATCTGAAGCCCTATCTGAGTCATCGGAAATAGCAACATAATTATTTCTCCAATTACCATAAGATTTCAAATCATTGTATTCAAAAACCTTATTGATCATCTCTTCTGCTTGAGCATTAGAGCTTACTAACATTCTTCCAACGGCAATATCAATTCCCCCAAAATAATAGGCTATATTTCCTTCAGATGGATCCATATAACCAAAAAAATCATCCGAAACGTAGGATGCTTCACCACCGGTTGTGCTGTTTAAAGCATGGTATATTGGGACTATGTTAGTATTGTTAGGAATTCGATTTTTATAGTCAAAGGAAGCATCACCAAATAAATTAATATATTTTATTCTTTTTGAAGGATCAGAAGCGTTAAAATAAACATATTTAATAAAGTTTCTTATTGCCGCAATATCTTGTTTTCCTGAAGAAAATTCCACATAAATTGATTCTAAAGTGACTGTTTTTACGTTTAAATGGGAATAATTGGTATGAAAAGCAGCCAGTTTATCTGCTTGAGGTTTCAAAAATGCGGGAGTAATTATCAAATAATCAAGATCCTGAAATACCCCTTGATTATTTTTGAAAATAGTACCTTTTAAATTTTGATTGGCAACTCTTGTTGAATTTTCTTTCAATGGACTATATAAATCGGCATAATCAATAGCGATATAATTTCTAGTGTCTCCAAGTGCAGCTTTAAAAGAGAAATCACTTTGACTTGGGTTATCAATATTAGTGACGTTATAGATATCTGTAATATCCCAAACATTAGAAATTCCTGAAGCCGAATTAAATTGATACGAAGCTATGCCAGAAAGGGAATTGGTGCCGTTATATTGAAAACGGAATTGCTTACTATAACCGGTTAAATTTCGTTTAGATTTTAAAATGATGTTATCTAAATAAGCATTTGAAGAAGGCACTCCGTTATTGTTGTATGTCAATTTTATAGTAATAGTGTTTGAGGCTGCAATGGTTGTATTTAAAGGTAATGAGGCCACATTTAGTTCTGTGCCAGATCCCGCTGTTATTGGAGATAAATTAATATTTCCAACAAATTGTCCATTAGATTCTACTTTAAAAGTAGTTGCATTATAGGCGTTTGATCCTACAGTTACGCTTAAATTGGCTTGTGAAGAAGTTACTGCGTTTGGGACTTCAAAAGTAAATTCTTGAACTTCATCTATATTAAATGCTTCCCCAAACCATTGCCTTCCTGCCCTAACAATGTTTATTAAATCGACTTCATGGAATTGATAATCATCAAAAGTAGTTATGTTTAAGGTAGCGGGTTGTGTAGGTTGAGCAAAATTTTGAATACGTTTTCCTAAATCTCCAGCTACAGTTACATAATAGTAGGATTTGTTTGCAAATAAGTTACTATTTGTTTTACTTTCTTCATTCCAATTATCAACACCTTCTGCATAAAAAAGGATATAATCATTATCGTTAAATACGCCATCATTTTCTCCTATAAATTGAATGGCATTTTCAGCGACATCTTCAGGATAGTAGGTGCTGTTTAATAAGGGTAGCATTCGACCACCATTGCCATATATCTTAATTTTTCTTGGATCAACATTTACATTTAAACCTAGCTCACTTAAAAAACTTTTTGAAATTCTATAAACCCCTGATTTTTCTACTTAAAAACGGAACCATTCTCCAGATGCTAAAACAGAATTTGAAACTTGAAGGGTATTTAAATTTTCTTGAGAATTTCTAAAGTTGCGATTATTTGAAAAATAGTATGAAAACGAAACAACTTTTTTATAAGCATCACCAACTTTTATGATAGGAGACAAACTTATAAAAGCAAATATTTTATCTCTTGAAATGGTTGATTTTAAAGAAGCATTTATGGAATTTGGAATGTTTTTAATATTTAAATCTCCCAGATCAGAAAGGTAAATATCTTTATAAATAACATTTGTAATTTCAAGTGAATTTTCATCAAATGATTCCGATTGAGGTAAGTTGATATTGTAGTAAATCGATTTTTTTGCACTATCAAATACGAAGTTCTCCGATATTATTTGAGGAATATTAAATTTATAGGAAGCAAATGAAAGTTCAGATTTTTCGGACCAAACTAATGAAACATCGCCTTTTTGTTGAGAAAAAGTTGCGATTGAAATTAATACGAAAAATAAAAATTTAACTTTCATAGGTAATTAATAACGCTAAATTACATTAAATAGTATGTATTTAAAATTAAAATTTGGTTCAATATATATAATATTTGTTTTATTTTTGCGTTTTGAGTTTGTAATCAAATTTTTTTGATCAAATTTTGAAATAAATTAAAACAAAAATGTTGCGGTTTAATAGTAAATTATTATATTCGCCACGAAATAATTACCCTCATAATAAAGATATGAAAGCAAATAAAAACGTAGTTATAAATCTTTTTTTAGCATTAGTTCTACTTTTAGGATTTTCTAGTTGTAGCAAACAATCTAGTTCTAAAAGTGGATCTTCAGCAACTGGCTGGAGAGTAAATGATAAAAAAGGAGGTTTTCAATACAACAGTAAATTTAAAAAGCAAGCAACTGCTCCTGGACTTGTAATGGTTGAAGGTGGAACTTTTACCATGGGTAAAGTTCAAGATGATGTAATGAAAGATTGGAATAATGCTGCAAATCAACAGCACGTAGCTTCTTTTTACATGGATGAAACAGAAGTAACCAACTTAATGTATATGGAATACTTAGATTGGACTAAAAGAGTTTTTTCTCCAGATGATGAAAAATATGAAAAAATATATTTGGGTATTTTACCAGACACATTAGTTTGGAGAAATAGATTAGGATATAATGAAACTTATACCAATAATTATTTAAGACATCCAGCTTATGCTTCTTATCCTGTTGTGGGAGTTAATTGGATTCAAGCAGCTGAATTTAGTAAATGGAGAACAGAAAGAGTAAACGAAGATGCGCTTGAAAAAGAAGGTTACCTTAAAAAAGATGCTAAAATTTTAGATGTAACTGCTGAAAAAACTTTTAATACTGAGGCTTATTTAAATGCCCCAAGCAAAGCTTTTGGTGGAGACGAAAAAATTGTTTTAAAGGGTCCTAAAAACTCTAAATCTAAACCAGTTAAAGTTGCAGGTTCAAAAGGACAAGCGGCTACAACCAAAAATGCTATTAATGTTTATGCTCAAAGAACTTCAGGAATATTATTACCGGAGTATAGACTTCCTACCGAAGCAGAATGGGAATACGCAGCTGCTGCAGATGTTGGTCAACGATTTTACAATTCCGTTAAAGGACAAAAGAAATACCCTTGGTCTGGAAGTTATACTAGATCAGGAAAAAGACAGACAAAAGGCGATCAGTTAGCGAATTTCAAACAAGGGAAAGGAGATTACGGAGGAATTGCGGGATGGTCTGATGATGGTGCGGATATTACCAATAGAGTGAAATCGTACCCTCCAAATGATTTTGGTTTATACGATATGGCTGGTAACGTAGCAGAATGGGTTGCCGATGTTTACAGACCAATGGTTGATGATGAAGCGAGTGATTTCAATTACTTTAGAGGTAATGAATACGATAAAAACAAAGTAGTTAAAGGTAAAGTTGAAATTGTCACTGACCCTAAAGACATTAAATATGAAACTTTATCTAACGGTAAAGTAATTGCAAGAAGTCTTCCAGGTCAAATAGTTCAAGTTCCTGTTGATGAAAATGAAACCTATCTAAGACAAAACTTTGATAAAAGTTATGAAAAAAACTACAGAGATGGTGACAAGCAATCAACCAATGATTTTGCAAATACCAATGCTTCCAATTCAAATGATAGTAAAGGCATGTACAATTCGCCAATACACAATGTTTCTGTAAATTCATTGGGACTTACTTTGAAACAAAAGGATTCAACTAATACAAGAACTACCTTAGTAAATGATAATGTTAGAGTTTACAAAGGAGGGTCTTGGAGAGATAGAGCTTATTGGTTAGATCCTGCTCAAAGAAGATATTTTCCTCAAGATATGGCTACCGATTATATTGGATTTAGATGTGCTATGTCAAGAGTAGGAGCAAAATCAGACAAAAAGAAAAGAGCAAGAAATTAATTTCACTCTGAATAATACATTAAAAGCCCTTTTTAGGGCTTTTATTTTATAAAATTGTTTTTTTATGATAGATATTAAAAAAATTCACAGCTATTTTTTAAAATGTAAATCTGTTTCAATTGATACCCGAAAAATTGAACTAGGATCCTTATTTGTTGCAATTAAAGGAGATAATTTTGATGCTAATACCTTTGCAAAAGAAGCTTTAGAAAAAGGGGCGTCTTTTGTTATAATCGACAACCCGAATTACTTTATTGATGAGCGAACAATTATTGTAAATAATAGTTTGGAGACGTTACAAGAATTGTCCAAATTTCATAGAGAATACCTCAACATTCCAATTATTGCTTTAACTGGAAGTAACGGTAAAACCACTACTAAGGAATTAATTCAAGTGGTGCTTTCAAAAAAATTCCAAACTAAAGCAACATTTGGAAATTTAAACAATCATATTGGAGTGCCTCTTACTTTGCTTTCATTCACCAAAGATACCGAATTGGGTATTGTAGAAATGGGAGCTAACCATCAAAAAGAAATTGAGTTTTTATGTGAAATAGCAAAACCGGATTACGGCTATATTACCAATTTCGGTAAAGCCCATTTAGAAGGTTTTGGAGGTGTTGAAGGAGTGATAAAAGGAAAATCGGAGATGTATAACTTTTTATACAAAAATCATAAAACTGCTTTTGTAAATTTAAATGATCCAATTCAAGTTGAAAAAACAGGCAAGATAAATTCATTCACTTTTGGATTAAATATTCCAAATGCAGACGTAATTATAAATTCAATTACTGCTAATCCATTTGTTGAAGTTGAATTTAATAACATAAAAATCACTTCAAATTTAATTGGATTATACAATTCAAATAATATAAATGCTGCTATTTCAATTGGAATTAAATTTGGTGTTTCTATTGACGATATTAAAAGTGCAATTGAAGGTTTTGTTCCCCAAAACAACAGGTCTCAAATGTTGAACGTTAATTCTAACGAAATTATTTTAGATGCCTATAATGCCAACCCAAGTAGTATGGCTGTGGCTTTAGAAAATTTTTTCCAATTAGAAAATGACAATAAAATTGCAATTCTAGGAGATATGTTTGAGTTGGGTGAGGATAGTTTGTCCGAACATAAAGCAATTATTGATTTAGTAATAAAAAACAATTCGGTTACTACCTATTTTATCGGCAAAGACTTTTATTCAAATAAAATACAAAATGGAAAATGCAATTTCTTTTTAACATTTGAAGACTTTTCAAAGCATATTACTGAATCTAAATTTAAAAATAGCTTAATATTAATTAAAGGTTCTAGAGGTATGGCTTTAGAGAGAACTCTAAACTTACTTTCTTAGAGAAATCCTTAATTTCAATTTATAAACAACTGTTTTTCGATTTTCTTTGAACAACATAAAAATAAAAAAAGACAAACTATAAGTTTGTCTTTTTCGTTTGTGGGCGATATAAATTTATCTTCAAACCAGATGTTGGATTTTCTTGAATATTTTATTGAGGAGATGGTAATTATTATTTCAAGCGTTTAATACTATATTTATATGAGTAGTTTAAAATTTAATAATATTTATGTATGTTTGTCGATAAATAAGAAATTAATTATGACTGAAGTTATTTTTCTTGGCGCAGTTTTTTGTGCTTTAATATCAGCTTATTTACTCTTGTATAATAAAACCCCCTTTCATATATTTTCTAATACAGCACTTGCCTGGTTTCTGATATTTTCAAGTTATTGCATATCAGGATATTTGCTTATTGATTCGGGTTGGATTTTAAAAGTGCCTTTTCTATATAAAACTTCTGCACCAATTAATTTTTTACTTCCACCATTAGCCTATTTTTATGTCAACTCCGTTTTGCATAATAAAAATAGCTTTAGGAAAAGAGATTTTTTGCATCTGCTTCCATTCATTATTTTTTTAATTAGCTATATTCCATTTTATTTAATAGCCTTTGAGGATAAGAAAGTAATTGTTAAAAAATTATTTAATTTGGGTTTACTTGGTCAAAATAACGATGGTTTGATTCCAGAATATATTCAGTTTTTAGTTCGTGAAACCCAATCCTTTGTGTATCTTTTTTTTCAATGGCAGTTGCTGATAAATTTTAAAAAGACTAATTTGATCGCTAATTATGAAGTTCAAACGAAACAGGTTTTAAATTGGTTAAGGGATTTTACTATTTCAATTACTATTTCTGCAATTAGTTTTGTCTTTTTTGTTGTTCTAATGCAAATGGATAGTGACAGTTTAATAAATACTATTTTATCTAATATATCGAGTTTAATGTTTGCAATTAGTTTTTTTATTATTACTAGTTATCTATTATTTAGGCCAAGTGTGTTGTACGGTTTTCCATTTGTTAATTATCAAGAAAAAAAACTTAACCAAAAAGAAGTTAACTTAAATGGTTATGAAAGCGAAATAGTACGAATCACAAATTACTTTAAAGATAAAAAACCATATATAAAAAATAATCTTAGTATTAATGAAGTTGCTATGGCGATTGAAATTCCTGCTCGGGATGTTTCATTTATAATAAACAATCATTTTCAGCAACGTTTTTCAGATTTTGTTAATATGCATCGTATCCAACACTTTATTAATGAAGTTGAAAATGGAAACTTGAATAAATTTACAATTGAATTTATAGCAAAAGCATCTGGGTTTTCATCGATTACCACTTTTAATCGAGCATTTAAAAAAACATACACAATTTCTCCTTCAGAGTATCTTCATAATCATTTACAGGCCTAAATTATAGTCAAATTCAGAACATGACTAGGTTTTGGTTTGATTTTTATCCTAAAAATTTAATTTCAGTTATAATTTTGAATTTTATAAAACAATCAGAATTTAATCGTTTAAATTGAATTTATTACAAGTAAAAAAACAATCGAATTATCGAAATACAAAGAAAATAGCATTGGCTTCTTTGATTAGATTTTTACTTTGATTCTAACAAAGTGAGAAAATTGACTTAAAGAAGTTTGGGTTATTAGAAAGTATAAATATAATTTTATGATTTTTTTTGCTTAAATTTGTTAAAATTGTATTGTAATTATTAATATACACAAGATTTAAATAAAAATCCAAAATTAAGTTACAGCAGTAAAATAGTTATTCCCTCATGAAAAAAGCCAACAAAATATTGCTGATAGTATTGCTTTTAACTTTATCAGCAAGTATTTTTGGTCGACCAATTGATTTTGTACGATTAAATAATTCTGCGAAGTGTACCTCCAATTTTAGAATTTCTAAACCTATTAACCCTTTCGGTAAAATAGGAATTCAAAAAGCATACTCTGCATGTAATTTTGTTATAAAATTACCTTTTTTTGAAAAAATAATAAAGGAAAGTCGAAGATGTTCAAATAAAAATGACATTGTTTCATTGCCTCTTTTAGGTACTATTCAATCAAATGTAACCTCAGTTTGTTTGAATGGGACAAGCCCAACAATTACATTTACTGGAATAAACGGAATTGCTCCCTACTCATTTGTTTATAAAATTAATAATGGAGCTGATATAACTTGTCAAAGTACTGGAAGTAGTGATACCACTACAATTACTTTGCCTACATCAACTTCAGGTGTGTTTGTTTATCAATTGATAAGTGTAACAGACTCTTCAATACCAGCTGTAACGCAACCACAAAATGGTAATGTAGCAATAAGTGTTAATCAATTACCTACAATTTCTGGAGTTTTGAGTACTTGTGTTGGCTCAACTTCAAGTCTAATTTCAAACTCCCCAGCAACAACATCACCATGGGTTTCTTCAAATATATCTGTTGCAACAATAGATAGTTCTGGTTTGGTTGAAGGAATTTCATCTGGTACAACAACAATAACTTTTACAGATAGTAATGGCTGTCAGGAAAGTGGTACGACATTTACGGTCAATGCATTGCCTTCTATTATAGGAAATGATAATGTTTGTATTGGATTTACATCTCAATTAGTAGGTTCTAATGGCGCAAGTATTATTTCGCCTTGGGTTTCATCAAATACTTCCATTGCTACAATTAGTAACAGTGGTTTAGTTATGGGTGTTTCCTCTGGTTCAACAACAATTACCTACACTGATTCAAACAGTTGTACAAAAAACCTAGCAAATTTTACTGTAAATGCATTACCTTCTGTTTCTGGAACATTGAGTACTTGTATAGGATCAACTTCACAATTATTTGGATCAGGTTCTCCGTTGACAACATCATTGGCTTGGGTTTCATCTAATACAGCAATAGCAACTGTTGATAGTAACGGTTTAGTAACAGGAGTAAGTCAGGGGAATGTAATAATTTCATATACTGACAGTAATGGATGTACAAATAGTAATACTACTTTTACAGTTTATGGTTTTCCAACTATCAGTGGAAATTTAACAACATGTTTGAATGCTTCATCCCCAACTAGTTTAAATGGATCAGGAACTAAAGCGGCTTCATTTCCTTGGATTTCGTCTAATCCTTCAGTTGCAACAATTAACAATAATGGTTTTGTTACCCCTATATCTGCAGGTACAACTACAATAACTTATACCAATAATCGTGGCTGTCAAGAACAAGTTGTTTTTACTGTTAATCCATTGCCAGAAATTGATTATAGTTATATTAATAATCAATGTTCTGGTTCTACAGTTCAATTTACCCCATCAAACACAGGTTTTTCAAGTTATTCATGGAATTTCAATGATTCTTCAACCTCAAATTTAACTAGTCCCAGTCACCAATTTAATGTTACTAATTCTGGCAGTGCATCCCAGACTTTCAACGTAAGTTTAACAATAAGCAATAGTTCAACAGGTTGTTCTAATACTGTTTATCATAATGTTGTAATTAACAACGTGCCAGATTCTTCGATATCAACAAGTTCGGTCTATGGCTTTGATTCAATAAAAAATATTTTTTTAAATTGTGAAGCAACAATTTCAAGTCCCAACTATATTTTTACAGCAGAAAATACTAGCACAACTAGTAGTATTAATACAAGTTATACTATTAATTGGGGTGATTCTAGTCCAACTCAGAATATCAATTCATTTACAACACCAATCACTCATACCTATACTTCTTTAGGATTGTTTACTATTACCTTAAATACTTACAATTCGAATACTGGTTGTTCTTCAACGAAGACCTATTCTTTATTTAATGGAAATACACCTGCTGGAAATTTGGGGAATGCTGGTAATACTAACGATTGCGTTCCTTTTACACTAACTTGGCCAGTTCAAAATATTCAAAGTAATCCTAATGGAACCCAATATGAAATTGATTTTGGAGATGGTTCCATTGCATTATATGATAGTACAAACCTGCCCACTTCTATTTCACATGAATATTTAACTTCATCATGCTCTGCAACAAGTAATAAATTTTTTGTAAAATTCAAGGCAATAAATCCTTGTGATTCTAGTGAGACTACAAGTCAGGTTACCGCTACTTTAAAACCTACAGCGAAATATAAAATTAATGGAGATAGCGATTCTTTAAACCCTACTGCATGTTTAAATAGCGAAGTAGTTTTTGAAAATAATTCTGTTGGTAGCTACGTTTTAGGTTCTACAAATTGTAGTACAACATTTAATAAAACATGGACCATAACCCCAAATACTGGTTGGACATTAACTAATGGCGTCCTAAATGGAACTGATATAATAAAAGTTGTTTTTAATACTGTTGGAACTTATTCAATAAGATTGAATATCAGAAAACCTGGGGCTTCAGCGACAAGATGTACCGATGATACTATAGAAAGAATGTTGTGCATTGAAGCTATTTCAATTGCACCTCAATTTTCAATTAATTCACTTGAAGGATGCACACCATTAGCAATTACAACAAACAATTCTACTAATTCATCCGCTTTTTGTACAACGCCAAAATATTTATGGGAGGTTACCTATTCTGCAGGTTACTGCGGTAGTGGCACTCCAAATTGGAGTTTTACAAATGGAACGAATCAAAATTCTGCAAGTCCTACCTTTAGTTTTGTCACGCCTGGTACCTATATTTTATCATTAAAAGCTACGAATGCTTGCGGAACTCAGACCACAACCAAGACCATAATTGTAAAACATCCCCCGACAGCTGTAATTAGTCCAATACTTAATTTTTGCATTACTTCTTCAATTACTCCAACAGCTACAATTGTTGCTTGTACTACAAATCCGAGCTCATTGAGTTATGCTTGGGATTTTTCTGGTGGCACACCTTCCTCTTCAACTAGTGCATTAGCACCATCAATTTCCTATACTAATCCTGGGAACTATGCTTTTTCGTTAACAGTCACCAATGATTGTGGAGCTACAACTACAACTAGTAATACATTTGTCATTAATCCTTTAGGGCAAGTCGATCAACCTGTTTCTCAAAAACTATGTAATGGTTCTACATCAACTGCAGTTGTGTTTTCAACAACAAATACTGCCGGAACAACAACCTATTCATGGACAAATAGTGCTACTTCTATAGGACTATCAGCTACTGGTACGGGTAATATTCCTGCGTTTACAGCGACCAACATTACATCGGCTCCAGTAATAGCCTCTATCACCGTTACACCAACATATACATTTGGAGGAATTAGTTGCGCTGGCCCAACAAAAACGTTTACAATAACAGTAAATCCGACAGCTCAGGTTAACTTAGTTAGCAGCCAAATTAAATGTAAAGGACAATCTACATCAGCTATTGTATTTAGTACTTCAAATACTGTAGGGACAACGAGTTATAGTTGGACAAATACAGCTACATCTATTGGACTTCCTGCATCTGGAACTGGCGATATTGGATCATTCGTTACTACCAATACTACAACATTACCCATAATTGCAACAATTTCTGTAACACCTACATTTACGTATAATGGATATAGTTGTTCTGGATCAAATATTACTTTTACAATTACAGTCAATCCATTAGGTCAAGTTAATTCAGTTTCCAATCAAGTGGTTTGTATTGGATCGTCAACTTCGGCAATTAATTTTAATTCTAATAATACTGTTGGTACTACAGCATATAGTTGGATTAATTCGGCATCTTCTATTGGTTTAGCTTCGTCTGGAGTTGGTAATATTGCTTCTTTCGTTACAACTAATACTACATCAACTCCTATTATTGCAATTATTACAACAACTCCTACTTTTACCTATTCAGGTGTTGGTTGTGCTGGGACAAATTCAATTTTTACGATTCAAGTGAATCCAAAGCCAGTTATTCCAGTTCAAACAGCTACTATTTGTAGTGGAACTGCATTTACCACGACACCTGTAAATGCGAGTCCAACCACAGCTACGATAGTTCCATCAGGAACGACTTATACATGGACAGTTGCGCTAAATGCTAACGTAACGGGAGAGAGTAATCAGGCAATCCCTCAAAGCAGTATCAGTCAAACTTTAACTAACACTACTAATACGCTTCAAACCGTAGTTTATACGGTAACCCCCTCGTTTAATGGATGTCCGGGAGCTACTTTTACGGTCACTGTAACGGTTAATCCAACGCCTTATGTAAGTGCTCAAACCGCAGTTGCTTGTAGTGGAAGTGGTTTTACGGTAAGTCCAGTTAATGCAACAACAAGT